>Ga0315915_1008471_pt1 | contig 11992 bp, 4 predicted proteins | sample MpolbnodulesMG_FD_207738 | JGI IMG/M metagenome (GOLD analysis project Ga0315915, IMG submission 207738) | Medicago polymorpha root nodule microbial communities from Los Angeles, California, United States - branched nodules | ecosystem: Host-associated > Plants > Roots > Nodule | place: USA... | reverse complement strand
CTATTTTTTCTTTGAAAGAATAGTGTCATTCATAGGTATTAGTATGTAGAGGTTGAGATTTGAACCTCGAATTCTGTCTTCTTCATATTTATAATGTGTGGGTCTAACCATTAAACTACTTGGAGAAAAAAAAATAGATCCTAGAAATCACATGTGATATCCCTATTCAATTTGTAAGATAATTTCTCGTCCTTTTTTTTCATTTCCCAATTTTTTTTTTTAAATATTTCATAGTTCATTTCCTTTTTCATACATAGAGAAAAATTAAGACTTTGCTAAATATCCTTTTTCTTCTAATTTATGTTTGTAATTTGATTTGGTATATCATTGGATGTCCCCAAAGAACATGGTTTGGTATACATAGACACTCATTTTTCATACACATCTTATACCACCCCCATGTGGCAGTCCACGTGGCACTTTGTTAAAAAAAAAATCTGACTAAACCCTTCTCTCTGAACCTTCTGTCTGTATTTTCACAAAGAAAGAAAAAAAAACCAGCAAACTCGTCTCTTGAAACACTTGCATACCACCACCACCACCACCATGTTTGGTACGTTTCTGATTTATGGGAAACAAAACACAACAGAAAACAATCAAAACAAAACATTTGAAAACACAAATCTGAATCTCTCAATCACATATCAATCTCTAAATAAGGTCTCTCTCTCCATTGTCCGATCTTTCTTTCTCTCTCCTTAGATGGTGGTGGTTAGATCGGCCACGGTGGAGGTGCTGAGGTTTGAGGGTGAGGACGGCGGTGGTGGTAGTGAAATCTGACGATGGTGAGATCTGAGGGTGTGGGAGGCAGCAACGTTGGTCGCGGCGTTGGTGGATGGTGTGGTCGTGACTGCGATGGTGATGGTCGCTGGCGTAGGTGATGGTCGTCATTGAGATTCTGAGAAGCAAACACGTAGAGGAGAGGATAGAGAAGATAGGGTGGGAAAGTTGGAGAGTGTTTGTTTGACAAAATTACCCCTAATTCTTTGTTTAAGACAAAATTTCCCTCAATGTTATTAATAAAAAATGCCACACAAGGGTGATATGGGAGTGGTACTGCCACCTAGGGTGGTCAGTGTATAAGCACTCTTTTTATAAAGACAAATTTAGGATGGAGGATGATGCTCAATCCAAAATATGAAATATCTTAAAGTTTAAAAATAACTTACAAATGAATTTATATTTATCTCATTCCAAAAAATATTATGAGGGCTCGAACCTAAAACGTCTAAGTCTAAAATATGTTTTTCACAACTAGAAAAAATTCTTGGAAAATAATCTTTAGTAATATAAGTTAGTAATTAGTCATGTGAATATATATGTTGCTATTTGACTCAAATGTGAATTTGAGAAAGTGAAGAATCGTGGTGTGTCACAATTTCTGAGGCAGTGAGCATGGTTTTTTCCTAGTGTTCAATCGTGACATGATTTTTGGCATGCTTGGCATGTTTTCATGATAAGGTTGGTCGTACATTGGATCGTACGCATCAATCGTGACACGATTTTGACAGCTGCAGAGTACTATTTAAGTGTTTCAGTTCATTTTTTGAGAGTGGGCTTCAAGAGAGAAAAACTTGGGAAATCAAAGGAGATAACTTTAGGGTTGAGGGTCTTTGGTTAGGGTTCCCTTGGGGTGGGAAACATTGTAAACACCTTGGGTGACTGAAAATCATTTAGTGTCTTGTTCATTGGTGAGATTGAGAAAATGGGTAGAAATTAGGTTGATTCTTTGGGAGCTTGTTGAAGTTAATTTCGTGTAACCTCTTTGTATCTCTTTGTAAGAACTCATTGATAGTGGATTGGAGAGATCAATCTCTCCCCCAGAGTAGGTCAAGTTGGACCGAACTGGGGAAACATTTCTTGGTGTTTTTGTTTCTCTTCTCCTTTTATCTTTTGCTTGTGGTTTTAAGCTTTTCACTTTGATTCCTAGATTAGATCTAGGTGATGTTATTGTTGTTATTGCTTGTGTTTACTTTGATATTGGTTACTACTTTCCTTTGCTCCACACATCATAGTTTCATTGGTGTGAGTTTTGAGTCCGAATTCACAAAATATATATTTGTTCTTGGAGTCTAAAAATCACTTACAATTGTTATTCTTTTTACGGGAAAAAAATAACGTTATTTTAAATATGGAAAAAATTAACGAGTGCTCTCGAAGCATTCTTTAAAAAACTTACTTAATAAGTTTTTATGAAGACTTGTGTAATTAATACCTTAAAAATTATAATATTTAACTTTTGTAAGAAATCATTTCTTACTTTAAAATCTTTAAAGAGTGTTCTGACGAGACCCTTTAAATATTATTGTTCTCATTAAAATAACCTTTACCTTGTACCAAAAAAGTTTACCTTATAAATATCACTATCTCTATCTGGTATTTTTGTTGGAGAAATGAAACATATTTAATCCACTTGGCAAACAAGAATGCAAACTTCCCTCTCAAAAAAATAAATAATGCGAACTTCCTATAGAAGATACGAATCAACCAACAATGGCTATTCTCCTAGCATTCTTAGAAGTTAAGTTAAACCTTTCATACCTGGAAAGTTGTTATTACATGAATGGAGTCAAAGGAAAAAAAATAAGATTCTTCCAAAAGCTTTAAATCCTTAAGTGTGAATAGATTAGACCAACTTAGACATTGTAAGGTTTAAGTTTGGTCTCAACAAAAAATTCAAGAAGTCTTAGGTTAAAACCGTTGCTTTTTTAAATTTATTTTTAGGTTTAAGTCTGGCCTTTTCAAAACTCCAACTATAAAAATATTTTTTTTATATAAATTAGGTTTTTATTTGCACACAACTACAAAACTAATTCATCTATCTACTATCAAAACAACGAAAACCTCTTCCATAAGGACTATCAAAATAATTTGAATAATATAAAGTTGTTAACCAATAATCAAAGGTGCCTTATTGGCTTTTCAGTATAGTAGACAATAGATACATCGAGTTATAGTAGCATAGAATACAATATTTAATATAGTAGTTTGAATATCCTTTATTTTGAGAGCTTGCAACTTACAAATCACATTCTCATGATTTCATGACTACTTAACCAATAAGTGTAGTTTTGTAGAAATTATATGTGTACTTGAATGAACCTATATTTCAGGTAGGTAGTTAATTTATTCAAAAACACGGTTATGACAAGTAGGGTTGCAAGGGTAAGGGCAATCTATCTGCTGAAAAGTGCTTCTATCATAATACCAATCTCCTACAGCCTTTGCTATTGTCTGCACATTGTAAATAACATAAGTTAGCATTTCAAAACAAAACACTTCCATAAAAAAAGTTGAAATACCAACAAAAAAATAGAGGCAGAAAAACATGAAATTTTTCGCAAATTTTGAAGTTCGAGTTTAACTACTGGCATAGGCAGCCGTGACACTGTTTGAGAGAGCGTATGAAAACAGCTAATGACATGTTCATAAGTTGTTTTCAGGTTATTTTCATAAGTTCTCTAGGAAAGCTTATGAAAACAGCGTATAGCTTATATAAAAGCAATCTAATTTCAATCTATCTTTTGTCATAAAAACAACGTATACATAAACACTTATGCTTTATAAGCTATTAAGTAAGTTGTTTATCCAAGTAGGACTCAATTTCATTTTTTTCGTATCTAATTTCCATCTGCAATTAAACTTTTCTTAGAGGTGGAAATGTACAAGTTGTGGACAAGGAAGGAAAAAATGCAGTGTCTTACAGTTTTGGCCAGCACCGGAGAATCGGTTCTCATCCATGTTTCCTGCATTCCAGTTTGGCAGTGGGAATAGCAACCATCTATAAACATTCCTTTGGATGGAGAGTTACTAACCACACTAATTGCCTTTAAGAATTCTGTCCTGAAACCTGAAAAAACAAATCATGATGCATTAAAAATTTAAAATCAAGTCATAAAACTACGCTAAATTTTTGCAGTCATAAAATCATATAACCCTCCAAGCTCTCATGCAAATGGCAGAAAATTTGACTTTATTTTATTTTTTAGGCTTAATAGCAGTTTCAGTTCCCCTACTTCACCTCACTCACGGAATTGGTCACCTTTTAAAATGTTAAAATTCGGTTTATTTTGTCCCTCACTCAGGTTTTTGGGCCCAAAAGTGGTAATGTGACAAGTTTTTTATTGACGTGGCATAAAGCGTGCTGATCCAAAAACTTGCGACAGTCACTTTTGGATCCAAAAATCCAAGTGTGAGACCACTTTTAAAAGGTGACTAATTCCTTGAGTGAGTGAAAATAAGGGTTCTGAAACTACAATTAAGCCTATCATTTGTCAAAAAAATGGCTTATACACAAACACTTATATGATAAGCGTTAGTTATACTACAAGTGCTTAATTAATTTAGGTCTATAGATGCAAACAAATGAGAGGCAGGGAAAATTTTATACACCTTTCTAAGGTTAAACAGAAGTTTGGAAAACTTATTGAGTTTAGGTATCAACGAACTTAAGTGTGAGAAAGTCATGATCCCAAAATGCTTACCTTGCATTGTACTTAATTGATTAGCAGAACAGCTCTTTATATCAAGCTTGCAGTTTCTCCAAGTGCCATGAGGATCAGCAACACCTGGTGCCAAAATGTTCTTAATCTGAATCAAAGCAACAAGTTGAGGATCAGAAATAAAGACTGCAAAGATGTCAGCACTTGTAAGAGAAATAAGTAATGAAAACATAAAATGTCAATTGCATATGGATGATGAATGGTGAAACAACTTATAGGTGTGCAAGTAAGGTTCTGCATTTTAGAGCCAGTTTTGATAAACTACTCTTCGGACTTCTCTACAAACAACTAACTATGAAAAAAAGAATATTAACACAACTCTCTTGTTGTTTTCTCGATAAACACCTATAAGAATATCTTATACACTAGCGCTAACCACTTATCTTATTATTGCTTACCCTAGAAGCACTTAACTAAGCTGTTTATCCAAACCAACCCTGATATCTTAAGTCTATTTCTTCAAGTTCTGTATAAATCATTATGAATGTTGTAGAACATAAAATACAGAAGAAACACTAGAATTCTCTCCAACTATCGTTACCTTACCACCATATATACGATATCAAGTGTTACTTAACCACTTAAATACCCACTAATTGATCAAAGAATACAATCTTAGTTACATAGTTTCAAGTAGGAGTAATACATTCCAAAAGAACGCCATTCAAAAAATAAATAGATGTTTCTTGAGAAAGTGAAGTCTGACCTGCCATGAATCATAGGCTGCATTTACAAAGAAGATCGGTGTTTTGATTTGTGCAGCCACGTTTTGAGGGAAAAAACACTGCAAAAATTGTTCTGACGTATCAGCTACACCAAAGAAGTTTTGAATTTAAAACATTTACTGTTGACAAACTTACCAGCCCTGGTGAGAGTCTTGAAGTACAAGATGAAGGCAAATTCTTTGCTGAGCCCTACAATAAAGAAGAAAGTACAAATAGTCAGTGCCAATGGAAGGAAAATTTCTATTATTTCTTCCAAATGGAAAGTGTTGGTTTATGTTTTCACTCTAGTGTTCCAACAGAAAGTGGTAAAACAATATCAGCAACATTTCGTTCACAGCATAATAATAGAGAAAGAATGAGTACATGTGTTTGAACAACTTGACTGTAGAATTGTTCAATGTGTGATGCTCCGGAGACGGCCTTTCTGTTGTACAACAATAAGGTATTGATCATTAAATTACTTTAGAAAAGAATTCAGAAAAAAATGATTGTCTCCCAGTTATAAACATATTTTCAACACATCCCCACATGCGCAGGGATAGATATCTGGAGTCTGACCCGAGTAGTCAGATAGTGGACGGTCCAACGGATCCTAGATATATCTAATACCATCTTAAAGTTTAGGTTGGAGCTAATTCAACCTTACAAAACCAGAAAGCAATCTAAAATAACTTACGTATTTTCAGATAATATCTCATTTGTTACGGTACTCTAAAACAACTTACACATTGATAAAATAACCAGCATCTGAGACACATTTCACTTTAGCTGCTGCAGGTAGTAAAGTTTTGAAGCGATCGCATTGTAAAATTGAAGTCAATCCTCCAGCTGAACATCCAGAGAGAATTGCCTGCAGTTGCATTTCACCAAGTGAATTAGAATCTCACGAATCATTCATAAAGAATAAGAAGAAAAAAGTGATAAAAGTCGTGATATCTATCATACATTTTTAGCATTTTTCATTCCTTTTGCTAGTAAATCCTCAATGACAGCAACAAAAATCCTTCCTCCTCTGTAGTGCAAATTGGTTTTCTGGCTCATAATTCAAATTATAGAATCTCAGCATATAGTACATTAGAGAGTATAATTCAAAATTTCAAATTTTTTTGAATTTTTAAACTTACTGGATCGACAGCTTCAACATCGCCGGTAAATGATGAACCATCACAATACCTAACCTTGATTCTGTTCCAATTGTAGAAATCTGGAAATTGCAAATTACAACTATTGTTCAAGATTGAGTTCACGAGCATAGATAGTATCTAACTTATCTGATAAGCATTCATGCTATAAACGTTTAATTCAACTATTTATCCAAATAAGGTTTGTGTAGTATATTGACTAGTACACAATACCTGGATTAAACTTTTTGCCGCTACTAAAAAATCCAGAAAAGGAAAGTGTCTTATCCATTTTCTTTGATGATCCTAAACGAGTGTCTATTCGGTCAAGGCAAGTAGTTGCATTGTTGCACCATCCTCCTCCCTAAAATAATTGTACTCAAGATCATTATAAGACAAAAGAATTTTGCATAATTTGTACAAAATAAGGAGACAAGCTACTTCACCAAAGCTATTATATTATACAATATTTAGAAAATCTAATATGATCTATAAGATTAGATTCAATGTTTCGCTGATTTCATGCCATGTATCAGTATACAAGTAGTACAGTCTAAATCCTTCACAAAAAAAAAGTAGTACTGTCTAATGTAACACATCACAATGTATGTATATCATTATTATAAGCTTTAGCTAGAGGGCGAGTGTTTGCACATCAAGAAAATACTTCATAATGTGATCATGGTAGAACATTTCATGTGGTTCTTTGGAGAGATTTCAATATTTCATCATACAAAATGGTTTGTTTCATTATTCAATTAGGATTGGAGTCATCGATCAATACGACTAAATCTTGGTACTTTGTGAACACATCAGTCCACAATTTTGAGGACCAATTTGTCTATTCACTCAAAGAAAAGGACATTAATGATGCCAGTTTGCAGAAAGGGACATACCTCAAAGTGAACAATCCAGTTGTCAATTCCAGCTTCAAATCCCTTATCAAAGTGGTAAGCTGGTGGACTACCATCCAAACAAACTGCAAAAAAGGTTCAACATCAATTTCACAGTTATTATAAAGAACACACATGGTTAAATTTTCCATAATAAGACACAGAAGTACTTTCTTACCAGCTCCTTTTGCCACTGCACTTTGAACAAAAGTGATTGGCACAGTAACCCCGTCTGCTGCTTTTAGTAATAGCAGTGTACATATTACAAGACTGAATAATTGGTCCATTCTTGTACACTTTTTTCTGCACAAATATAACAAGTTTATCTATGGGAACAAAAAAGAAAAAAGAGTAGATCCTTGAATTATGTATGAACCTTTAATAGAGAGGAAGAAAAACTATATTGATAGATATACATATTAAAAACAACAAAAATTAGCTAAAACAAAAGGATGCATAGTACTATATATGGTAAGAAAGTTATGGCGAGTGAAATAAAATTAAGATACAAATAAATACTTTACTATAAATGATATTCTAAGTCAATATGTCAATCTTACAACATGCTAATTATTTGATCTATTTGGTGCCAGAAAACATCATACATAGTCTACTACTCTAGTCCAGAAACTGAAACATAGCATTTCCATATTTGAATATTGATTCATAGCAACACAAGAGAAAATACATCAATCTGTACAAGCCCCCAAAAACTTAGATATATTCTTTTGAAAGGAAAAACTTAGATATATATATAAAATAAAATAAAAAATCATTGGTCACACTTTAACACTTCCTAGATCAAAAAATAAAGTTTACTACAGAACAAAACTAGAAAAAGTTTTCTGCATTTTAGAACCCAAAAAACAGAAATATCCAACCACATGAAATGAAAAGTTGCAAAAACAGACATTACTATGAAGAAAAGAAAGTGAATATGAAACTTACTAGTTGAAACTTGAATGGAAGAAGGGAGTGATGTAGTTGGAAGTGGAAGAATAATAATGAGTGAATGAATAAAACTCAGTTGAAGATATGGCTTATAAAAGCTTTCAACTACCGACACTAGCTACAACTATTAGCTGAGGGAAACCGAGTGAGAAGGACTTGCAACTTTTAGAAAACAGTCAAACACAATGTTCTAGTATTAATAATCTTTTTTTTTTCTTTTAGTCCTTAACAGGTAACAGTCTTAGGGGGCTCCTAAGACACTCTTTTTAAGTATGGACAATATCTGAATTTTAAATTAACCATTAAATAGAAATTGTGTATTGGAAATTGTGTCTATTTATTTTTCAAAATTTTTAAAATTATTTTTTAGTTAAGATAAACAAATAATTATTAAAGAAAATTTCCAATACACAATTAATTGAATTACTTATAGAAAGATATTCAATAAAATTAAATTGAAAAAAAATTAATAGATTTTTGTTATAATTTTATAATTAATTTAATATTTTAAAAAATAATTCTTCATTATTTTATATTATTACTTTCGTTGGAATGTAATGTATTATAAGCAAAAATGATAATTGAAAAATCAATGCATATAGTTAAAATTTAAAAATTTAGTTCACATACATCAATTTTTAACTAACATTTATGCTTAGATTTATTTCGAATGGAGTACTATATTATTATTATAGAACAAATTGGTTAAGCAAACTATACAAGCAACTTTTTATAAATAGAGTTGTTAATTATTACTTGAACAAAAATAATAATTTATATTTCAAAAAATAAATTTCTATTTATAGATTAATCGATAAGCTTAGAACACAACTTAACAAAACACTTAAAATATACAGAGAATCCGAAAGTGGTAATGATATTGACTATTGACGAGGATGTTGGTTTATGGAACAGGGTTCATGTACAACTGGCACGCAGATGACGGTGACTATTTAAATGGGACCCAAAATAACCAATGGAACAAGACAAGACATGTGTATATTATATATAGTCTATAGTGAGTTTCTAGGGAGGTTCATATATTTGAATATTGACGGTGAGATATTCATATTCTCTTCTATCCACATATGACATTACACAACACATGCATGCCATGCACACACGATTCATCTCTCTCCTCAATTAAGAATTGGTTACAACTTACACGTTAAGTCATGAACTTCTCATACCTCATTCATCAAAAAGAAAAGCCATGACATGAACGTCTTTTCGCTTCTATTTGTTCCTTTGCCCGAAAGTGTCTTCTCAGTGTAAAACCGCGTCCAGCAACAACCCCACATAACCACATGGGGAGAGAAGACATTATATTCTCTCCACTTATGTTGATTCTGTGTTGTGTGTTTAAAATTTTGAAGTGTGTTACACTTTAATGTTTTATGTTCAATTCTCTCGGATATCAATTTAGATGGGTTAAGATAGACGAATTAAACTTCTTAAAAATATATGGGAAGAACTCGAAGTATCTAAATAATAGCTAAGAGAAGTATTTATATTAAAGTTTTAGTGTTCGACACACCTCAAATAAAATTATATCAATCGACATAACTTATGAAAAACCATAACTTATAAAATTATATCAAAGTATTTATTTTTTTCCGTCACTGATTTCCCTCCTTAATTTTGCTTTTCCTAACAGTGAAATGAAACATAATACTATTAACTCATAAACCAACTTTATAATCCCAATTTAAAAATAATCGTAAAATGATAGATAATTCTCATTTGACATCAATGTCAAACTAGTTCACACCGAAATTGTATCTCCCTATTTTAGCTTCCTTATTCTTTATAATATTTATTTTCATACATTATCTTTGCAATATTATACAATTCATCCTTTTACCTACAACTGCAACGACATATTCATTTCACTATATCTACACTGAAATAAGATAGAAGATAAAAACAGCAATAGCATTAAAAAAAAATTGACGAAAGGAAATGAAATCAAGATCACAAATCCCTTGTCGAAAATTTGAAAATCATGAATCATGTTAACACTCAAGACGCATATGTTTAATGATCAACTTTTTTTAGGAAGTAATAAGCTCATCAAATATACTTCCTCCATTTCAATTTAATTGTCATGTTTGAATTGTGTGTGGTTCTTAAAAATATGATTATTAATGATAAAAATTAATATCATTTATTAAAATATTTGTATTAATTATAGTTAGTGGGTGAAATTCAATAAATAAAAATATGTTAGCAGAAGGAAAAAAAATGTTACATTTGTATTTTAAAGCGACACTTATTTTAAAATAGAAAAACATTTCAATATATGACCAGTGATGAAGCTCTTTAATCTACTAACTAAAACAGTTTTAGGGGTTAGGGATAGGGACTAACAACCATCTATAATAAACTAGTGATTGATAGCTAACCAGCTAATAACTACTCTTATTAATGAGTCCTAATTGATATTCAAGATTTTGGGAAAGAAGACAACCATATAAATCATCGATTTTAGATGAATATTTGCACGTGTCACAAAGCAAGTGGGATAATTCAAGGTTAACTCAACTCACAATAATGACACGTTTAACGAATATGCAGTATAATAAGATAATTTTTTTCTAAAGTTCCGGCAAAAAACATTATCAAAATTATTTTAAAAAAAAATAAAGGATCAAAATAACTTTTGAGTAAAAAAAGTAAAATGACAAACAATTAAGTCTTTATAATACTTTTTTTTAGGGGAAAGTCTTTAAAATGACAAACAATTAAGATCACATTGTTAAAATTAATAAAGAGTATTTGAATAGAGCTCTCGTACAATCAAATGGAGTCGCGTGGTACTAATGATCACATCTAAGAGAAGCAAGATAGCAGATTATTGGTTCTAATCTTCAAAACCAAACTTCTTCCCGCCATATGGCAAATGCTTGGTAAAAATTAGTTCATAGCTAATAAGCTAGCCGATAGCAAATAAGTTTATAATGGATAATTGATAGTTTATAATAGATAAGATGGTGAATTAAATTTGTGGCGTTTTGTAAAATTAATAATAAACTGATAAATATGAAATGACAAAATAAAAATATTTATAATTAAAAATACAGCTAAAAAGGATAACTTTACTATACTCTTAATGATCTATTAGTCTCTCTTCTTTCGATTCTTTAAATTATATGTCTGATATATTAATTAAGGATAAATTTGAAAAATAACTCGTAATTGCTCTTTTCAATACAAAAGTAATTGCATTTTTTAATTTGTATGAAATGACAATTTGGAATGGATGGGTATTTTATTATATCTTTTATATATAAGGCGGGGAGGGCGGGGCGAAAAAAACCCAACTAATCAGAGGCTTGGTTGGGGATCCAAATTTCAACCCCAACAAAGAACGAGTGCAGAAACGGGATTTTTTGCAGGAAGTTGGGGCAATAACCGCCCTGACATGCATTGTTGCCATGCCTACATTGCACCTACCAAGATAATTTGGAAAAATTACACATCCACATACCATACACATCCCTTACTAAACCACCACAACACAACCAAAAAATCAATTTCCAACTTAACCCATCAATATTCAGTCTTACCAAACCAGTAAGATGAGCCACAAGCAAATGTCCTCCACGCCCTCCACCCAACTCTTTTTTCTAAGGCATGCCAACGGGAAGGGGCGGGTTTTATCATACTCGGCCTGTCCCCGCCCCAAAACCCTGTCAAGGATACTAACTTCACAACCAAACTTGCCCCCAATTGGGACGGGTTTCCCCGTCCCGCCCCAACCCCCACCCGCGAAAGCTGTAGTAAAAAAAAAACGTTTT
>Ga0315915_1008470_pt1 | contig 11995 bp, 5 predicted proteins | sample MpolbnodulesMG_FD_207738 | JGI IMG/M metagenome (GOLD analysis project Ga0315915, IMG submission 207738) | Medicago polymorpha root nodule microbial communities from Los Angeles, California, United States - branched nodules | ecosystem: Host-associated > Plants > Roots > Nodule | place: USA... | reverse complement strand
TACTTTGATTATGGATCCTGCACACTTGAACAAATTGTTTAGCATATCCAATTGATTATTTTTAATACCTTGTTATTGTCAAAACTCAATAGGTGACTTGTGAAACACCCTTGTTCCAACAGTATGAGATTTTTTTGTAGTCTACATTGAACTGACAAATTATTTGGTCCACGATGTACAAAAACTTCTATAAATTGGTGTGTTTCGTTCATCTGTTGTAAAACACAACAAAGAATCATGGCCACTTATTCAGTATACCCGAACACGAAGTTAGACGCATTTTACTACAAATAGGGAAAACCTATTCTTTTCAGGGTCCGAGTTGATCTCACAGTGTCTCGGTTGAAGGATCAACTAGACTTAATCAATTGTCGACTCAACCACAAAGACACGAGGAGGGTTGACAATGTTGAGTATCGTCGTCCATCGATTATCGTAGATGGACGCGTATGGTTCGCCCAGATGAAGCTCAAGAACGACAACGATGTGAGAACCATGTTCTCAATATTTAGCCAACATATTATTAAAGGACCAATCAAAATTGACACTTCATTGGTCAGATATGTTGAAGATATTCAAAAAAGTTTGATTCAGCTTAAGGACTACAAAGAAATCAAGAATTGTATGGATAGGCTAGATGAAGATTTAAGTTTGGTCGATCCATGGTTTTTTTTTTGTGTGTTTTATTAAGTTGTTTTACATTGTTTGATTTATTATGTTCTTGAAATTTTTATTTTTAATGTATGTTGTTGAAATTAAATTTTCAGTGTTATGAACCCTGCTAAACCCTCAAAACCTCAAGTTTTCAAAAAGTTTGAGCCGATTTGAATTATATAATCCAAAATTCTATGGGAATAATTGGGAATATATAATCTGAACCAACTCAGAATAATGATTGTGGTGTTATAAACAAGGTTTGGACGGTCTGTTATGTGTTTGATACTTTTTTGATCAGTTTACACGTTGTAATAAAAGTAACAGTTAACTGTAATTACAGTCTATGAACGATTTATGACTATAAATAGTTTTGCATCCTTTATCATTTTCATTCTTTCTTCACTTTCATTCATTTTAGGATTTTCTTTCTTAAATTTATTTGGCTTAAATTTATTAACGTTACAATTTGGTCTCTTAAGTTAGTATCTGGTAGCCAAATAAATCCTCACCGTCGATCTTTTGCCAAAACGTTAAATAGGCACATGTAAACGGTGACGCGACAACTTGCAATGTGTATTCACCTTAGATTTTGGGTTAACAGTTTTGACGGTGGGATTTATTTGGTTGATGGAAGATGACTTAAAGGGACTAAATTGTAACGTTAAAAACTTATGAGAGTAAAATGTAACCAACAAATAACTTAAGGGATCACATCAGTAATTAAGTCAATTTCTTTTTTTGGGGAAAAAGAAACTCAAATAAGGAATCGAGTGGAGGATGTGTCGATGTTCATAAACTTGATAAAAGAACCTCTAGCCGAATGTCCTTCATTATGTCACTAATTGTTTAGCCCAAAAGCAAGGGTTTTACTTGTTTTGGACTTGAGTGGGTGTTCATGTACACTATGGTTATATTTTTGTAATGTAATATTAACACTATAAAAAGAGAGTACAATACACTTGTTAGGTAAAAACAATAAATATGGTTTTAAAATATGAAGATATGGGAAATAACATATTTGATAAGAAAGTTATTTTTAAGGAATTTGATAAATAAAATACTTCTTGTACATTATCGATTGTCTTGATGATATAAGATATAACAATGCAAATTGCTGACATAGTTACTTGGGATTTTAGAAAGCAAGAAACCTTTTTCTTGTTTGATCGATAGAAAGCAAGAACCTAACTTTTGTGACTCAACGTCGTTTCAGTTAGGTTTTTATTAGGTATTTTCTAAAGTTGTCTATTTAAATAAAAAATAATAATGATGGACTTCGATTAACATCCACCACTATTACATTTCAAATGATATTTATTGAGTGGTTTTTATTTGTAACAATAAACATGTGATAATGTATAAATCTTTAAGATAGAATTTCTATCTGGCAGGAGAGTTAAGATATTTGTTTATACAAAATTCAATTAAATTTCTAAACGGAGGCTCAAGAGAGGTAAGTTAGGTAGTTAAAATTTGACTATAATCTCAATGTATCTAGTAATCTGACTATAACAATTATAAAATGATGGTCAGTAATATCATTTGTGTGTGGATTAAAACAAAACAAATGAAAAATAACAGAAAAGACATACTAAGTGCATAGGGCATCCCTACATAGCTGATCTAAGAGGCTAAATGTTGAGGAGAACCATGTAGTGACACCCACAGCAGAAGGATTCCCATATTTTGCCAACCAAAAAACACTATAATTAACTTCTTGAAATACATGATATAGAACCAAATTTAGGGCATAGTCGATCGAACTGGCAATCCTTAGCAGTAATGAATTGTATACATGAAACTCTAACTTATTTCTTCGAGATAGCGACTGAAGAGCCTCAAGGCTATCTGATTCTATGATTTCTCTTGAATACCCATCTTGAAGCAAAAGAGTGATACCATGATAAACTACAAAAAGCTCAGCAAATAGCAAATCACCTTGACCATCATTAGAGGCGAAACCAATATGCCAGTTACCTTTCTTATCCTGAATAAGATCACCTGCACCAATCCCTCCTTCTGAGTTGTAACTTCCATCAACATTCAATTTCACAAGACCTCGTTGTCGAGGTTTCCATCACACCTCCTTTCTAATCTTGTCATTTGTTCCTTTGCCAAGAAGATGATGATGATCTATATCCTCATGCAAAGTATGAATGTATCTAAGCACATCATACTTATTCCATTGGTTGTCACCTAGGATTCTATGATTTCTCCATCTTCACACCCACCAAAAGATGGACAGAAAGACTTGAGGAGGTTGATATCGAATACCTTCCTTTATCGAATCTTTAGTCGTCAATGTTGAGAAGAAGTGTCGAGTATACCTTATAGGAATAACTTTCCAAATCTCTCTTGCAAAGTGACAAACCCTTAAGCAATGCAACACATCTTCATTAGTTAGAAAGAAACTACTATATAGAGTACTAGCCGTGAGATAGCACCTTCTTCGAATATTGTTGATTGGAAGTGCTTCGTGGAGGCAGAGCCAAACAAAGTGTTGGATTTTCGCAGGTGCCTTAATTCTCCAACCCCAATTTCAATCATTTAACGTGTTTCAAGTTCTATTGCGAGCTAACAACTAATCATAGCCAGATTTAGAGGTATAAACCCCTATCTTAGAGTCACTCTATATCCACATATCATGTCAATCTTCATTATAAGTAACCGGAGGAGGGTGTTGGTCAACAAACTGAACAATATTAGAAGTTACATTGATCATTAAAGAATTCCAGTTCCAACAACCATTCAGACCAACCTCTCTAAGCGTTAGGTGAGTATCTGAGATGTTGACAACATCAACCTTGTGACACAATCTCCTCGTCCTAGTCCACCAGAAAACCAAAATGAAGAATTTCCATCACTGATAGGTAACTAAAACCTTTTATAAGATTTGTAGCTGCCTCCATTCTCCAATATACTTCTCCAAACTAGAGAAGGGAGTCCCGTTGCTTCGCTGCTCCATAAAAATCTATGCTTAATCTATTTTGCACTCAACAAGCGCACCTAGAGTTTGTTCTTATCATGTAACATGATCCACACCAATTTTTCAAGTAAGTCTAAATTAGTGTTTTTAACATCTCTAATCAATAACCCCCAAATTTTCTAGGAGAAGTAATTGTGGTTCATTTATCCATGTCCCACTTTCTTGTTACACCATTTCCTCCACAATTGAAGTGTAATCTTATCAATACCATCACACAATTCTTTAGGAAGAAGTTTAATCTTCATAGGATACACTAACATAGAGGTTGTGACTGATTTCACTAAGCAAACTCTACATGCTTTATTCACTAGGTTACCTTTCCAAGCAGCTAACCAATGGTGCATTTTCCCTATAATATGCTTGTATGTTTCCTTTGTGACTCTCCCTTGAACTAAGGAAAACCAAAATAATGGCCCAAGTTAGAAATCAAACGGATCGACGAGATACCCTAAATATCTCTTTTTGTCCTCTCCAGCACCCTCTCATAACACATTGCTTTTGATTTGATCACATTGACTTTCAAACCAGAAGCAGAACAAAACTCATTGAGTATATCCATAATCACTTGTACCTATTGTGTATTAGCTTCACAAAATAAGAGAACATCATCAATAACATCATTGTTATTAATAATACTTTTAGCTACCTTAATTTTTTAATTTAAAAAAATTCCAAATTGTTTTTCATATTTTCCCAACTATGCATATTGATCTCTATATATGTTTCAAAATTTTGAATAGTTGTGTCTATTTATCTTTTCCTAATTTAAATATTAGTATGACATTTTTTCAAATTACATACTAGTTCCTCAACCTTTTAAAAATTTCAATTTTGCTCCAATTTGAAAAAATTCATTTTGATCGCTTTTCCATTTAGTAAAATATGTATACATGAAAGGAAGTCAATTTAAGCATTTGAATTTCCAAAAAAATTAAATTCCCTAGAGTGTTCAACTACCTCATCCAAATACACGAGAGTGTGTCCGGATTAAGAAATGAAATTATATAATTTTGAATAGTAATTATTGAATTTTTTCAATATAAATTGCTTTTCTTAGATGATAATTTTGATGAATTTTCAAAATGAAGAAATTTTGTAATGTATTTTGTTGAAGCTAAATTATGGGAATTTCAAATACCACCTATAATATGTGAATCTTAAAATTTGTCACTGTAATTTTTTTAGATTATGTGAATTTGTCTAACATGTTTCAAATTTTACACAATACATGTCCCTTTATTTTTATTTTTATTTTATTTTTTCATATTGGTCTACATATTTTCTCTTTCAAATTTTTCATATTGGTACCTCAAGTTTTCTGAAGTTATTAATATTTTAAAATTCCCATTGTGTACCTCTTATTTTTTGATATTTATACCTTTATTACAATTTTTTTAAAATTTAAACAAATAGGCCAACTCTTATAACCTTTTATTTACACCAAACATAAATACTTAATTAAATAATTTTAATTATCATCTAAACAAAAAATAAAGATTCTTTGAGATAATATCCGTACCGTACATCATGACGATTAATCAACATGTGCAACCACTAGTGGCCTGAGGTCATATATTCTCCTAGAACATTCGTAGAAACTTAGATATATAGCAAGACAAAATATATTCCTCATGAAGATTCGCAGCAATTATACATAGCATTTGTAGGGTTTTGTCGAAAAAAAAAAGAAACAGCATTTGTAGGGTATCATAGTCACGCATATTGTTCTCACATAAACAGACAAAGATAAAGAGGCGTGTTAAAACTATATTGTAGGCCATTAATTTTATGTCAAATTTCATGTCACACCATTTTCTTGCAAAAAATGTCACACCATTTTAGCTGCAAGTGGGGGCACATAAATTGCCAGTGCCAGCTTTGGTTGGTGTCATATAATTTGAACCATTTTCTTTGACTAATTATTCAGGTTCTTCATGTTGCCAACTTGATATGCTAGCTCTATATCAAGCACATTTCTTGTTGGCTCTACCAAATTGACCGTATGATCATGTTTGAACAATATTATATTGACCAACTTGATATGCATGAATATGGAAAGAGCAAGCTAGATCAAGTGAGGGGTTCATATCGGAAAAACAAAAACTACCACTTTGTGTTATATTTATGTTAGAGAGACATTGTATCTTTATTCAAAATTTAAAGACATTAATTGTGTGACTCTATGTATTTTTTTTTTTAAGAATAAAAAATGGTATATATAAACAATGACGGAGAAGCCTCCTTAGCACAAGGTGTACTAAAAAGACCACTCAAAGTTACAAACATTCAATCAAGTAATCACAAAAGCAAAGGTCAGCCGATACCCAAGCATAACAACGGGTCCGACCACCATCTCTGACAACCATACATAAAAGTGGTTTTATTAGTCTTCAGCCACCAGTAAGAATGATACTTAACTTTATCCATAAGCTCTGGAATGGGAGTTTGAGTATTTTTAAATAACCTGTTATTTCGTTCATTCCAGACTAACCAAACGCAAAGAAGCAACAACAGCTAGAGAAAAGATCGACGAGCCTTCGAACCACGTAAGTAATGAGTAAACTTGAAAAAAATGAGCGTGAAGACTTTGTGGATCTGCTCCTGAAACACCAATCCAAGACCTAACATGCTGCCACAAAGAGCCAAAAATGTCGCAGTGAAGAAACAAATGAGATGCAGATTCGTCTTGCCCACACCCCGCTATGCATAAGCTAGCCTCGGCTGAGATGATGTCACGGTTCAGTAAGTCATTTTGTATAGGATGGAAGAGAGCGAAATAAGTCATTTTATATAGGTTAATGCCGGATCCAGCAAAAAATAGCTTCCCGAAATCAAACTGAAACTATCCCATTGGTTATTGACATGTTAATTGTGCCAAATGACTATTGAAAGTTGTCTGATGTATTCTCTTAAACTTTTGCAACTCGTTCTCGCAATATATAGTCATACCCTTTCTTTTATATATTCAACATTTAATTGATTTATAGTCGAAAAATACTCGATTTGAACACAAATTTCTACCTTATTTATTAACAATTAACAATTTGCTCAATCCTCCAGTGTGGAAGGGGAACCAGATCCTACAAATTAATGAAGAGTTAAACAAAATTACAATGACAACTTAATTTTGTTTGCATAGTAGTAAAAGAGAAAGAATGGAATATTTTTCGTCATTTTCCTTCAAAAGCAGTGAAAGAAATGTCTGAGTGAAATCCACTCATCCACGTCAATCATGCAAGGGAAACCGCACAAATAACTGTTTGAGGAAAATAGCAAAAATACTTTATTCCTTGTGCTATGTACTCTACTATACTATATAGTGTTTATGTTTATTGTTTATGTACCAGACAAATATACATTATTAAAATTCTTAAAAGACCATTTTATTGTCCATGTTTTTTTTTTGAGAATAAAATGGTTTTTTAAGAATGACTAGTTGAAACATGTTGTACAACCCAGTTCAAGGATGACTAGTTGATTTTGTTGTAGCACCACTTGTGTTGTTTCATTTTTTGGTGTTGGAAGTGTGCTTTGTTGGCATTGATTCATGTGGTAATCATAGGAAATCTTGTAGGGTTTTACGAAGGAATCAATTGAATGCATTGTGTTGTATCCTATGAAGCACAGACACTCCTCGGATTAGGCGACGTGTCCGACACTGACACGATACCGACACATGTAATGGCACTAAATTATGTGACTTTTTCAAATTGTTAGTTGCGTCGGTGTGTCAGTGTCTGTGTCATGTCCGTGTCCGTATCCGTACTTCATAGGTTGTATCATACGTGATTCGTGGATCAAAGTCTGATTGCAACCGTATGGCACTCACTAGATTACTAGACTTATTAACTAACAACGGGTAAGTTAGCACAATTTTTATGAGGGGGTCAACTATAAAGAAATAAAATATATTTTTAATTTTTACTAATATTTAATGAAACGAAAGCGAAAAAAATAAATTCTAACAATAATTATTTAGATAAAATTGAGCTCTATGAAGTTTTAAAAAGTCAAATTTATCTATAATTGACACAAAACTAAATAAATTATCATAATTTTATTAATATCATCCCTCTTTGAATCGACAAAATTGTTTGGAGTTACTCCACATAATGTATCAATGGAGTAACTACATATAAAACTATACTAATTATACAAGATTATTTTTTCTTTTGGGGTAGCCAATGCTACTCCATTGACATGAAGTCAATCGCCCCTGCTTACTAAGGCGTGTTGTTGGTGCAGTTTCATAGTGTCTTTTGCGGCGTTTGGATCCTTCAATGAGTTAGGTTTGAGCTTAGTTCGAACCATTATATTTTTATATTAGGTCAAACTCATACGTACAAATCGGTCTATGAGACGAGAACTACACCTACTTATAAAGACAAGTAGACTTAAACACCGCAAAGTTGAATCAACTTATCTTCACCCTTACATATCAAATGTCATTGCAGTCTACCATTTAAGCGCAATTCTGTGACAACATACGTGTTTTTTTATTAGAAATTTTGTTGTGTTTTAATCTTTTGATGAATTTGTTGTGTTTTTTTTATTCATTTGTCTCATCTCATCCATCATCTTCTTGATTGTGATTTATCAAGAGTTATCATAATCTAAACAACAACATCACCATCGTTGGTTGACTATAACACATTTCAAATATATATTTTGAAGTCTATCAGAAAGGAAAAGTACCTTACGTCTCCATTTGTTTATATTTTCCCAAATATTTAATATGAATTTTGGAAGTTTTCATTTTCAATTTGGTTTGAAAAATGTGGTTGGTGACAACTGTTGTACTAAACATGTGAAATCTATTTGCCATCGTTGAATGATAAAAAAAAAATCTTGTGAAAATATGAAAAACTTTTGTGTTCCAATTAAACAAAAATTGCAGCTTAATCTTGGTTGTCATGAAAGGGAAGGGTTACATAAAGAAAATGAACCATACTAATCCTTTGACTTTCACAGTTGGTGTTGTACTTTTCTTTTTGTTGTTGTGATAAAAGTGTTGTACTTTCAAACTTAGATAACATTTCAATCACCTAATAAATTTGGTTAGCAACAATGACAACACATTCTAAATTTATATGGGATCATATAATTTAATTGGATCTAATATGAATTTCGCTTAATTAGAGAAATATGTTGAGTAGAGTGTGTTTATAGTTTATACTAATACACATTTTGTCCCACATTTAGAGGCAAAATTACTAGGACAGATGTTGCGACTATGGTTCAAATCCTGACTCATCTACTTGTATATGTATGTTTTTGACGGCTAATGTGTTTTCGTCTATTTACCATACAACACTTGATTTATTTTTTTGATGAAGTTGTTGTAAGGTGTGCAGTATCCACCCGGCTAGTCGATTTTATTGAGATTTTTCCTTCCAATCCAATTTTGTCATTCAACAAAACTAGAGTCAGATACGTTAGTTTGAGTCGAGTTTCACTCGAATAAAATGTTGGTTGTCAACTCATGATTTTGTAGACATATTAAAGAAAAACTTTTTTTTTCTTCTATGCAACCTTATTAATTAGAGTATATAAGAGGTATTCAAATTAAAGTCGTGATAATGGACTATGAAACCAATCAGAAAAAGTGAGCTTTTTGTCTCTACCGGATGTTAATGATCTACTCGTGATAATCTTTTGATACTATCAATCACCTTCGTAACGACCTATCCGTTAAATAAAATAATGTTTCTCTCCAGTCAAATGCATCAACATGTTGATAATCAAAAAAAATGTGATGCCTTAGAAAAAAAATGTGATGCTTTTTGTTCCATTTCACAATAGAGTTGAATGATACCATACTTTCTACTACAAAAATGCCTTATTCTCTCTTTTTGAATGATACCATAATTTCACAATTTTGATCTCAACCCATAATTTTTATCCAAAAATGGTTATTTTTATTTATAAAAGTGGCATGTTCTTTTCAAATTTACAATGAGCAATAAATCACCATTTGTGTGTTAAAAATACTATTTATGGGGTAGAAATATAGGTGTGAATTAAAATCACAACATATATGATATTTAAGAGATCAAAAAGTTTAACAATAAAGTGGAGGGACTAATTATTTTGAAGGACAGTTTTTGGGAGTGTGATAAAATGATATATATATATTTATTAATAATTAGATTAGAGGCGGGCAAAGGATTTAAGGTGGGTGCTTCCAGTCGTTCGCCTTATTAGTTTGCTTTTTTTCCTTTCTATTTGTCTTGGTTTTCTTTTGTTTTTATGGAGGGTTTTGGTTTTTGTTCCCCCTCTTCTTTGTACTTTTTTTTTCTTTCGTTTAATATATCCTTTTATGGAGACCTCTCTGTATCCCATCTTTTGCTTAAAAAAAAAAATGTTAGCTTTACTGTTTTGAATTAATTGTTGATATCTATATTCAACATTAAGCCAACTTTCTTTTACAAAAGCTCGAGCCAACTTGTTCACTTTTGTTTTCTTTTAACACACTCAATATTGAAAAAGACTAACTAAGAGCTTTTTATCACTAAATTAAATCTTCTATATTTTTTTTCAATTTCAATTTTTTTCTCGTCTGCCTTTCTTGGTTTGGTGAGACTTGAGAGTGGCCCTAGATGAGAATATTTATTACCTACTCTTTTGTCCTTTAAAAAAAAAAAAAAACACCTTTTACTTTTTTACTTGTTTCCTTTTTCTTATTCCTATTTATGGTTTTTTTTGTTCTCATTTTTTTTTAGGTGTTATATGTTAAGCCTCTCATTTTCGAGAGAAAAAAACCTTGATAATCTAGAATTTAGTTCAAGATATGTAAAATCTAATCAAGAATTATTTCATCTATAAATCAAACTCATGTTCTTTTGAACAATTTGTTTTTTATAAAACTTTTTTTTTTAAATAATCTTTGATGAAACTTATTAACCATTTAAATTCATCGGTTTATTATTATTTTTTCATTCATAAATTTCTTTTGCAATTTATTGGTCCCAAATTTTATGTTGGGCATTAAATATTTAGGCAAAAAGTATTAGGTTACTCCTTTATGTCAATATAGATTATTAGTATTACTCCTATTTATAACTTTTTTTCTCGATCTTTTTCATTCATAGACTAGGTAAATTTTATGATGGGCATTAAAAAATTTAGGCAAAATTGACTAGATTACGCTTTATGTCAATTTAGATTATTAGCATTACCCCTTATGATCTTTTTTTCACAATCTTTTTCATTCATAGACTCCCTTTTCAGATATATGGGTGCCAAATTTTATGACGGGCATTAAAAATTTAGGCAAAAATTACTAGGTCACTCTTTTATGTCAATTTAGGTTATTAGGTACCACTCCTATTTTATAATTTTTTCTCAATCTTTTTTCATTTATAGACTTCACTTTTCAGATTTATAGGTCGTAAATTTTATGATGGGCAGTAAAAAATTTAGGCAAATTGACCAGGTTACATTTTTATGTCAATTTATATGGCTAATTTTTTGGAAAAAAGAAAAACTTGTGACAAATTATAGTCACTTTACAATGTTATTGAAAAATTTATGTTGTTTTCTTACACTACTAGAAAAAGCAAAATTAGCGAGGGAAATTAGTGACGGAAAAAATAAAATTCCTCACAAATTTCTTGACCGCAAAATTTAGTGACGAAATTAGAGAGGGATTTCACCTTTTCCCTCACTAAATATCCCTCACTAATTTTTGTTTTTTTAGTAGTGTTACTATAATCTTTTCGTTACAAAATATTAAAAAAATGAGTCAAATAAATTGATGTATTCGGTTTAAAATTTGATTCAAAAAATATTGAGACATGCCACCTTTATGTTTGGTACTGATAGGTGGTGGTCGAGCCCTTTTCAATGTCTGAGCATTGGCTAATGGTTTCTGTTTTTGCAAATCCAGACTGACACCGTGTATCTTTAGGAGTCTCTGTGGCACGTCTTGTTCTACTGAGATTCTTGTTTTGTGTTAATATATATCTCATTTTTTATTGTTAAAAAAAAATTGATTCAAATACATTAATTTTCTTTAGCTCACTTTTGTTTATATTTTATTATGGATTACGTTTTGTTATTTATTACTCTTTTATGCCAATTTTTATTTTACTTTATGATATTCTTAACTAAAAATATTTTGTAAAATCATTCAATATTTCTCTTTTCTATAAATAATTTAATTTAATTTTAGAATATATGTGAAAGTACAATAAAATATGAACGGATTATTGCTTAAGAATAGTATTCATATTTTGTCAAACACAACTGTATAGTAAGAAAAATACTTAAGCCATCAAAAACAATTTGGAAAAAAAGAGAGTACGAAAATAATAAAAAGTAGGCAAAATAACTTCAAGGATCCTTTATTTT
>Ga0315915_1008467_pt1 | contig 12000 bp, 4 predicted proteins | sample MpolbnodulesMG_FD_207738 | JGI IMG/M metagenome (GOLD analysis project Ga0315915, IMG submission 207738) | Medicago polymorpha root nodule microbial communities from Los Angeles, California, United States - branched nodules | ecosystem: Host-associated > Plants > Roots > Nodule | place: USA... | reverse complement strand
TTTGGTATGTACTGTATAATTACTTAAAAACTCTTTAAATTAATAATTATTAATTTATCGATAAATTAATAACTCTCTAAATTAATAAATTTCTTCGGTCCTGACATTATTAATTTATAGAGTTTCTGCTGTATTTTCTTGATTTACTTGATTTACGTTTTCTCCCCTAGGTTTGGTAACAAGTATTTTTCGTTTTTTAGTTTTCGTTAGATAAGTTGCAGTTTTATAAGTGATGTTTTTTTTTTGCCTAATATAATAATTAATAAGTAAAAAAATTTCCATGACTTGAGTTTTGTTCAAAAAACAATCCAGGAAATTAGATAATTATTATAAATTAAAATAAATCCAGGAAATTAGATAATTCTTATAAATAAAAATAAATTTTATAAAAGTTTACTAAGATATAATACAAGAGAAAGAAAACTTAATATATGTTTTTTAGGATTTTTTTTTTTTAACAAAAGGAAAATGTTGTAGATTAGATTATTTTGAACAAATATTCTGAAAAAAAAAAATTAGCGCGCATATGACAGCCCTATAAGTTAAACTTTTAGTGATTTTTTTTACCCTCCTGCTTTTCACGCACTCTCCTAATTTACCATTATACCCTCCATTCAGATTTTATACTCTAAACTATGCTTGGTGGAGTAGTGTTAGCAACATTTTTTTTTGAACACTCTTCCAAACACCCACTTCCTTATTGGTTTAAATCAAAGTAGGTCTCACACTTTGGAAATGGGTTTCACTTAAAATAGTGGGGCGTACATTAATTTCCACCAATAAAAGAGTGAGCGTTAAGAGAGAGTGTCCCTAGCATTCATCATGTTTGGTGTATTTCGGATTTTGTAATCCAAATTGTGATGAACCAATTTTGATCAAATTCAAAATGACATAATTTTTTTTAGGGGCAAAATGACATAATATATATTGACAACAAAATTTAATAATTCATCATCGTATTTTATTAATTGAATGATTATAATACATTTAGATTAAGATAACACTAACAATTACAAAATCTTTGACACTTAGAAGCTTAATTTGTAGTAGAAGAAGGTGGAGGTGTAAGGAGGAGAAACTTTGTCATTCCCCTCGTGCACTCTTAGAAGAATCCGCGAGAACAAGATGGTAGAGTAGGAGAAGATGGAAATTGATCGAAAGAATCCCAAATCCAGTTGGATCTGAAATACAAGTTGAAATGAGACGTCAAACTTTGAATATTCATACTAACCACGTACCTATTTGTCACAGAGATCACTTTTGACCCTGTGTATACGGGTGGCAAAAAGGGCCAAACCGACTCGTCAATAACTCGTCTAAAAATGGTCGGACCAACTATATATGTAGGGTTGAAAATTTCACCCCACCCAATTTGATGGCGGACCGATGGGTTGATCCGTCAATGTTTTTTTTTTTATAAAAAATATTAATTAAAAACTTCACGTAAGCAATGTAAAAATATATAAATTTAAAACCAATTTAAGGAAATCAAAATATATAACTAATGACTCCACTAAAAATATGAAAATAATCATTCAAACATATAAGTCACATAATCTAGAAATTTGTAATAAATCAATAAGAAATTCAAAATAAAAACTTCATGAGTTATCAATCGACTAACTGTTGAAAATATGAGGCTAAAATCATTTAACAAAAGTAATAAAATTAATTGAATTTTTTCCCCACTACACGGAGGAGAAAATTGAAAAATTGATTGTGACTTATAAATAAAAGAAGTGAAAAAGAGTTTCTTTTTAATATATCAACCAAACGGGCCAACCTGCGTCAGTCACCGCCCCGCTTTTTTGCGGGTTGGGTGGAGCGGGCACCCTACAAGTGACGGGTTCAAAATATCAACCTATCTCGTTAAAAAATGGGGGTAAACGGGCTAACTCGACGGATCCAACCTATTTTGTCATCCCTACCTGTGTATAGAAGGCCAACAGTGTTACTATGACTTCCTAACCTCCTAAAACATAAGAAAGAAATACAAGGTGATAATGTGAGTTAGGATGAGAAGTCGTGAATAATGAGTGTGTATTTATAAGCAAAATACCCACATAAAGCGTGTCATCAGTCTATAATACATGTAAAACACCACTTTTTGACCCAAAAATCAATTTAACCTTCCAAAGACTTGCTGACCATTCCACCGTCCAAATTTTGGATCATTTGATAGTACACAATCAGAAAATTTTCCAATATTGCTTTAGAGTATATATTCTGAAACATGTCAAAATTGTGTAAAAACTTGTACGTTAGAGGGTTTGATACAATTCAGATTATATTCTCCGAACCAATTAAGTACAAGATTTTTATGTGGTCTATATTGCACCAACAGTTTCTGTAGTCCACGACGCACGTAACCTTTTCTAAATTGGTGTGTTAAGTTTATTTTTAAACCACACCGCAGAACAATGAACACTTATCCAGTATATATAAACACCAAACAAGTTGCAGGTTACTTCAATGGGGGAAACCTAATATGTTTATGGTCCATGTTGATGTCGCACTATCTGGATTGAAGGATCAACTAGACCAAATTACCGGTCGTCTCATCATAGAGACACAAAAATGGTGGACAATGTTCAGTATCATCGTCTGTCGATATACTTAGGTCGACACGTTCAGTTTACCCAGATGAAGTTCCAGAACGACGACGTGAAAGTCATCTTCTTTATATTTGGTTAGCATAGTTCGAAGAGACTGATTGAGTTAGATGCTTCTTTGATAAGATCTTTTTGTTACATAATTCAAACGAAGTATTTAAGGAATTTTCAAGAGCACATGAGAAGTTGGTAGGGTGAGAAAAGAAAATCTCAAACTTTTATTGGGCTAGACAAAACAATCTGATGAACGTGTAAAGGCCCAAATACAGTTGCAATAATTATTACAGTTTTGTCGATTTAAAGATTAAACTCTTTGAGGGGGGAAGGGACTATGGAAAAATCTGGAACAACAACAAAATAATTTCTTCCCCTTTATCAACTCATTCTTCGCACGATTTCATTCCACCGCTGCTCAATTCACTTCGCATCGCATCGCATCGCATCATCAATCACGGTACTTTCTTCCTCAATTTCGATTCTCTGTCTTCATTGCTTCACACCCATTATTCCATTTTCTTCTTTCCCCCTTTTTCTTTTTCCCAATTTTTTTTGGAATTTTCCCCCAAATTTTTCAATCGATTCGGTTTTTTCCGACTATATAACTCGTTTTTCTTCATTCTCGCTATTCGATATTTCAATTCCGTAAGGTGGGTCGGTGATTATATTGGTGTGTATCAATTTGGGGGAAAAATCAATCGTAGATTTTGAAAACCCTAATTTTACTAATTTTCTGAAATTTTCATACTTTTTGTTTCTGGGGTGTTTTTTTGTGCAATTCAGTTTTTTTTAACACTGTTAGTTATAGTTGATGCGAAATTTAGGTTTGAATCTAATGTTAATTGCATTGCTATGTGTATCAATATATTGGTGTTTTTTTTTGTCAATTGGATTCTGATTTGATCTCTTGATATTTTGTAGCTGTTGATTTGATTCTGTAGCTATGATTCAAGCCGCAATGCGGGGCTATGATCAAGATGTAAGTATTCTCAACTTTAAGATTTGAATTACTGTTATTGATTTTGTTATCTTTGTTTTTTTTTCTTTCTGAATTGAATATGGTTTTTGTTGTGACTTTTTTGTGTTCAGGAATATGAGGATTACGATGATTATGAGGACGAACAACTGGAGGAAGGGGAGGGATATGAAGAGGAGGAAGGGGAAGAGTATGTGGTGGAAGAGCCTCGGAAGCCCACTAAGGAAGAACTGGACTACCTTGAGTTGAGGCAGAAGTTGAAAGAATCAATCAGAAAAAAGATGCAGAAGCAGAATAGTACTTCCGTTGCAGATTCAAGTGGTAGAAAGAAGCAAATTCAACGTGATAAGTGAGTATTGAAACCATCTTTTAACCATATACACAGTCATAATATAATGCTTAGGTTCTGTTTACATTAATTTTTATGAGACTCAATTCCAAACTAATTAGGGAATAGGGATTTGGTTTATGAGTGCATTGCAATTTTATGTTACTCATTTCTTAAAAAGTCCCAGTGTTTGTTCTACTCTCCACCCTATGCCTTTGCCTTGGAGGCATGATGGGAGTTAAAAATACTGCTTTTTTTGTGTGGCAATTTGTATTAAGGGCCTGTTTGGATTGGCTTATTTTTGATATTATGCAAAACAACTTATACAAATAAATAAGCTTTTATGTATTATTCATAAGCTTGTCAAGGTAGTTTATGAAAAAACAGCTTATGAAGTTACCATTTTCGTTAGTGAGAACTTATGAATTAACATGAAAGCTTATTTATTTGCATAAGCTAAAAAATAAGCCATTCCAAACGGCCCTAAGTCAGTCGTTTCAGGAATGCAAACTCATTTTCTTATTTGCTTCACTTTTGGAGACTTCTTTTCTAACAAATTTGCGACCTTTCTCTTTATCTGATTATCCCCATAGATGTACGACCCTATTACATGTCCATGTTTTTTTTATTGTTTTAACTGAAATTGTATTTTTAAATGCGTCATGGTTGGTGTTGCACGTTTCTTTTTTCAGATGTCTGTTGTTTCCTATCTGTAACTTGTTGTAATTGTAAGGCCACAATTATTTTTATGGTCTTGCTTGTGTAACTATTAGTTATGCATGTTTTGCCCTCTTCATTGATATGGTTTGTTGTTTCATAGCACATATAATATGTGAAATATGCCAAGAGGAATAATCTTGAAATATTCTGTCCTCAATATTCATTTGTTGCTACAGTTATGGGTCTTTTTTTGGTCCTTCTCAACCGGTTATTGCACAGCGAGTAATCGAAGAGAGCAAATCGTTGCTAGAAAACCGACATTTGGTGCCCATACCTTCTAACACACCTCAAATTGTATGTATTCAACACCTTGTATTTTTTACTTTCCTTTCAATATTGGTTTATCAATTTCTGCTTGATATTGTTAATCTTCTTTTTAAGGTGTTATGATTAATAATTTATACTGTGGAATTTTTTAAATGTGATAAATATATGGCGTCTTGTGGCTACTGGCACCTGTTTCCTCTTAGTAATGTAACCAAAATTTAAACTAATAAACAACATGGTGCCTTTTTACATTTGTTGGGGTCAGCTATATGGATCAAATAATACTTAGATGTTTTCTCCAAAGTTATTTACCTCTATCTCTCTTCATGGTTTGGTCTATTGTAACTCTGTTGACCTCCCTCTACTTATTAACTATTGAACCTTATTTGTATGGTCAGCTCTCTTCAGCGTCGTTTCTATGTGTATTCTTTATACATGACCAAACTACCCAATTTGTGACTACCATCTTTTCTAGTGAAAACTATCCTGATTTTATATCTAATGACTGTATATATAATCTTAGATTTGTTGGTGTATCGACTCATACATAGGATAATTCTCATATCTTCTATATTGAGTTTAATTTTCTATTGGTCATCACTTCCTATCATTTAGTGGGCGTTTAGAATAATAACTTATTTAGGCTTATCATTTAGCAGGCGTTTGGAACAATAATAACTTATTTAGACTTAACTTATGACGTAGGAACTTGTTTAAGTTATTGAATAGCTTATAAAATATCTTATGATATGTTGATTATCTGTTTTCAGTTTATTTTTGTAAGCTCTTGGTATAGTTTTAGAAACAACTTATGGAGTGTTTATTTATAGTTTACCCTCATATCCTCCACGATCGTAGAAACACTATACTTACGTTCCCATGTAATAAGTGCTTATTGAATATGTTCTTGTTTGATTAGTGATTACACAGTCAGTGGGATGCTAGAATTTCTCATGGTATATGACATATTTTTCACTATTTATTTCACATTGATATTTACTTCCTTAAGCTTCACTTCCAATTGTAAAATCCTCTTAGGAGTGATTCATGATGTGTAATATGGTCAGAAATACGACAGTTCTGTTCTTGCCTATTATGTGGCTGAATAGCTAAGTTGTTAAACTTCTCTTAATTTTGCGTAAATCTTGTATTTTTTTTAGCATTATTCTAATAGATGTTTGTTTTTTTTATGCTGTTCGCACATTGCTTGGGATATGTTTGCTATTAACATTGCTTTGGTGTCTTTTTTGCTTTGTGTTACGTACGTTATGCAACTTTCTCATAAATATCCTGTGTACAGAACAAAAGTACAAGTAAAGTATCTAATGGTGTATTGAAGTCTCCAGCTCAGAAGCAGCCACCCAAAGTCAACGAGGTATTGTAGCTGCTGTATACAATTTGCTTTTGTAACACACTAGTCATTATCTGCTATTCTAATACAATGAACTGTTGTGTTTAAGCAGAAGCTAGTTAAAGCTGAGAAACTCAAGGTTACTAGAGATTACTCGTTTCTTTTGTCTGATGATGCGGATCTTCCTGTTCCATCAAAAGAGCCTCCCTCCAGGAATACATCTGTGCGCAGTTCTGGTATGTTGTTTATATTTTGTGCTGTTCAATTGTGTGGGTTCGAATATATTTTACTGTGATTAAGGAAACTTATACAGGGTTTTTGCTGATGTTAAAGTGGGACAAGCAGCTCAAGTTCCTGGAAAGAGTAAACCGTCTTTTAGCAGTGGTGGCAAGCTCGTTCGTGGTTCTGGTGAGAACCGGAAACCTGTTGCTGGGGCTAGTCACTTAGCTCCTAAACCGCGATCCAATTACAAGTTAAGTTCTACGAGTCAGGCCAGTAAGGTATCAGTAGATTCTAGAAAACAGCTTGGTAACAACAGTGTGAATGGACCAGGCCGGCCGTTATTGCCTAAAGGCATGCCTTCAAAGATGCATGTTAATACCTCGGTGAGTAAATCGGTCACACCTGGCATGAGAAATCCTGTGAATGGTGTGCAGAAGCCAGCCCCTTCAAAGGTTCCATCATCTGTCCCGAAGCAGGGCGTGGACCAAAGAAGAGATGTACGAGAACAGTATAAACCCAGAACAGTACCAAAACAATCAGTTTCATCATCAAAAGCTCAGGTATAATACTATATACACCCCCTTACCCAACAAGAACACGTGAATTTGATTCACCGCTCCTCATCATTATTTATGTTCAATTGCTTAACAGGTAAGTAAGCCGCCACTTAAACAAATTCCCAAGCGTTCTGATTTGCGTGATCAGCGCCCCAAGAGTATAGTTAGGAAACGCCCCCTTGAACAGCCTGAGGAGAATTGGCGCAGCGAGATCAGAAATATGTTTAAGTAAGTTCTCTATGTTTAAGTCCCCTTTTTTCTAGTTGTTAATGCTCGATTTCTGTGCCGTGTTTACTGATAATTGTAAACTTCCAAATGGGGGAGTCTCGTTTTAATGACTGATGGACCTCGTCCTTTCATTTCATATGATTTATTATACTTGATATTGATAATTTTGTTGGATTTTTTGTAGTTACAACCCCAAGAATTATGTTGATGACGATGACGACTCCAATATGGAGGCAGGCTTTGATGATATCTTGAGGGAGGAAAGGAAGAGGTTGGTTTCTATAAAGCTTTTACTATGATATTAACATGGTTCTTCAATCATATTTTTTCTTAATATTTAGAACACAAAATCTACTTGATAATAAAAATCTTTCTTCCATTCCTTAGTTTGTAGCTAAGCAAAAAATAAGAAATATTTTGCTAGAAAATGTTTGAAGCAATCTTTTGAGCTAACAGAAATAAACCAAAAAAATGTAATATTTTCTTGTGCTGATGATTGGCTATTACGTGTGTGCAGTGCAAAAATTGGTAGAGAGGAGGATGAACGTGAGAGGTTGGCGGAGGAGGCGGCGGAAAAGGAGGCGGCAAGGAGGCGAAAGTTAAAGAAGCGTAAGCTTGGCTTGTAACATCAAGAGATTATCGGTTTGATTATCATGAAATCCGACTTGCTCAATTCAGTCCAATGGGGATGATGTTTTGTTAAGCTAGTTTGTATTATATTTTGTAATTTATTTATAATAATGCTAATCATACAACTAATGATTGCAATTTTATATGTTACGAAGAGGGCAAATGCTGGGGAGATAGTGTGATAGATTTGGCCTTCAACCATAAATTTTACAGTATTTAGTAAATTGTTTAGATGAGATGATTTTTGAGTTCAATAACTAGGTTGCTCATTAGTGCGTATGAGACGTTTCAAACTTCAAAGTAGAAACAAAATCAACACATCTCATTAGTAATAATAGTCTTAATTCAAGATGGCATATGACCGGAATTGATATAATATAAGATAATGACACTAACAAATAGACAACATTATTTAATTGTCTCCTGATAAAATACTTTCAAGAAATATTAGCTAATTCTTTTACCTAAGAGAAAGTTGTGAAACAATATCAACGGTCAGTAAAATTAATATAGCAATTAATTTTCGTGTTCTCAGTAAGAATAATATACTTGTTCTTTTAAGAGCTTTTTGATATTGGTTTTGCTACCAGGTGTTCTTTAAACTTAAAGAGATATAAACTATAAGTAGTTTTATAAAGTAAAAGTTACTTTTTAAACTTTCAATTTGGTGAATACTTAAATGCATCGTTTACAAGACAACTTTCTCTTGCTAAGACAACTTTCTCTTGCTAAGGTAGGGAATAGGTTAGACCGAGCTAGGCTTTGTAAGGCTTGAGCTTGGCCTGCCATATTTTTTGAAGGCCTAAGCCTGGTCTGCGGCCTGTCATAGGCTTACCTTTTAGGCCTGAGCCTGACCTTCTGAAAGCCTGATACGGCCTGCTAGCCTGTTTAAAAGCATATTTCATATGAACATCTTTTAATAAGCAATGCGATCTATGTTTAAATAGACTAGCAAACTAATATGTCAATTAGATTAAACTCTATTTTGATAATCAAGATAAGTTTTTAGGAAATTTGATTATATATTGTATCATATTTCAATTCTAGTTTATAATAATACATTTAAATATGCAAAAAATTAATGCATACTAATAAACTTAAATTACTGAAAAAGTTAACAAACTTTTATTTTAATTCAAAGTAAAAAATATAATATAATGATAAATAATATTATTCATAGTTACTTAAATAAGCCGGTCTAATAGGCCTAAGAGGCTTTTTGAATGGTCTTGGCCTGACCTTTTAAGCTAAATATGCTTCTAAAAAAACTTAGGCCTTCTCTATTTAAGAAAAAAGTCTGATCTAGCCTGACCTGACTTGTCGTAGGCTAGGCCGTAGGCTCCTGTAGGCTGGCCTGACCTATTCCCATCCCTACATACTGCTTTTAAGTAATTTTAATAAACTCTACGTGATAACTAATAAAAAAAAACAAAATACTTGCTACTTATATGAAATACTCTGTTTATTTACCTCAAAAAATAAATACTTTTTTTAATTATACTAGCAGAAAGACGGAGAATCGCGTGCCCGTCTTTACGCTCTTTTTATTGCGCTAACACGTGTAAATAAATTATTAACGGTATTTTGTATTAAATTTTGATTTCAATTAAAACTAAAAGTACAGATATTTGTGACTTTCAAATTGTAACAAATCGAACACATCATGTTTATCTTTTTCAATGACAACAATAATTTCACAAATATAATATAAACTTTTACTTTTTTAATAACACAAACAATATGACATCAATATAAAAGGTATAATTGAAATAATAAAAAATTTAGTCTAAAACCCCTATCCCTTTATATATAGTTATATTATATCGTTATATTATTTTCAAAAATATAGTTCAGTTTTTTCTGGAAAGAAATAGTTTAGTTAAATGTATATTAATTAACTATTAATATATATAAAATAAAAATAAAATGTTTTACGCAGTGTATGGCGTCATAAAATATTTGTTCAAATATTTTTGAAAATAATATAACAAAGTAATATAACGATGTGATATGATGATTATGTAAAAAAAAAAATAGTCCAAAACCCCTATCCCTTCATAACCAACCTATGTAATCAGAAAAAAATGTTCAATAATAAGATTACGGACCACATAACAAATCTAATTTCTCGTGAGACCACCTTAACCAATCTTAGTAACACTTGATTTTAATTGGACACGTGTTGTGTAGGATGCATGTTTGTTTGTTGTCTTGTTCTTTTTGGCCGTAGAAGTTTCTAAATAAAACATTGATGATATTTCTATGATGAGAACAATTTATTTTTTTAGAGCAATTTATGATGATAATAATAATAACATAATATCACTCTTCACTTGCATTATTATTACGTAGCAGTATCATAACATGACATGACATAAGCTGAAATCAGTTCAGTTTCAGTTTCAGTTCAGTTCAGATATTATGGTGCAATTGTTGAACTCAACTATGTCTATTTTGGGAATTCCATCCTCTTTTCTTCCAAAACCCACTTCACTACCTCCTCTTTCTTGTTTCAGGTTACTCTTCTACTCCTAAATAATTCATAATTTAGACTATGGTTTTCTAAAGATACAGAAAGAAAAAAATTTAGGTGTATTAGAATTACTAGAGAATTTTTAAACAGTTTTTTAAAAGTGAAATTTGCTTTAATTGAAGCTCTATTGTTTAATTTTTAAGCATTTTTAAAATTTATTGGTGGTTTTATTTTAAGTGAATTATCATAAATATATTTTAATGGAGAAGCTTTTATCAACTACAAGCTAATTTAACTTGGTTTTAGTCTATTCTTCTTGTTTCATTTTTTATACTGTGTTTTCAGGAATAATGGAGATGTAAGTAGCTTACATGAACAAAGGTAAACTGTTTAATTTTTTTTTTAACTGTATATTGTTGTTAGCCAGTTCACACACAAAGCTATTTGGCAACTGATTTTGGAATCTGTATCTTAGGTTAGAGGTTAACAAAAATGAGGACATTTCCAAGGTATGTGTTTTTGTTTCAAATATGTTATGTTTTATAATTAAGATCGAATCGATCGGGAGTACCTGAGTTCGAACTCTGGCTAAATAATCATAAGCCAAGTTTTACTAACCTTCTGACCGAAATCTGGATTACCAGGGCCTTTTTCCTAGATTTCTGAGGGTTAAAACCAAACAATATTGTGTTTTCTACATTCCCCTTTTACTCTTACTATCTTAATTTCTCTAGTGTTTCATTGTTTTCTTATTGTTGTTTTTTCCTTTCTTTTTTTCTTAGTCATTATCTGATGATGGCCAGAATGTGAAACATGATAATATTTGGCAATTATTCAGAGAAGCACAACAAAGTTAGTTCTTTCACCACACTCATACTTGTGGTTTTGTAGAAGAATGTTTAGTAATTTTTGGTATATTTTTCTTATTTCATGCAGACATACTATACTTAAACAATCAACGCCTAGGTGCCATTGAGGAACTTAACAAAACGAAGAAAGAAAAACAGTCCATACTTGATAAGGTGAAGAAATTGGAAGCAGAAAAGCAGGAGAGTGCTGGTAAAAGTGGCTATCTTCTGTTATAGTACTAAAACATGCTTGTAAACAACAAATTGAAACAGAAGATATTAACAAGATAACCAAAAATTTGATAAAATGAACACACGAGTTGATCACGTAGTTTGGCCAATTGTACATATGTTTTCGCAGCAGAACGGCTACTGCGATTTCTATTAATCACAATTAGAGTTACATGATTTCAACTTGTGTTTAAATACTCTTGCTCCGCTAGAGTAACTACACACCCATGAGGATGAGGATTAATTCTATTTTAGCGATGACATGTTTAAAATTAATTCGAGTTTAGCAATGATGTATTTATATATGTTCTTAGAAGCATACAACTCATACTAGACTCATTAATTAAACAATTATTTCTGTTTTTATTTTGTAAACCAGATAAGCTATCAATTTGTTCCGAATTGCTGCTTCGAATAGACTCAATGGTCTTAGGCAATGTGATTAGCCCTGCAGAAGCATCCGACTTTAGAAGTTTGGTCTTACACCATAAAGTGAGTGTGGCTGATGTCTTTAATGTCATTTCACATAAAAGAGATTCTGAACTTGTGGGAGAACTTCG
>Ga0315915_1008465_pt1 | contig 12000 bp, 7 predicted proteins | sample MpolbnodulesMG_FD_207738 | JGI IMG/M metagenome (GOLD analysis project Ga0315915, IMG submission 207738) | Medicago polymorpha root nodule microbial communities from Los Angeles, California, United States - branched nodules | ecosystem: Host-associated > Plants > Roots > Nodule | place: USA... | reverse complement strand
TCCTCTTATGAAGAGGTAATGATGGAGCATTAAGAATCTATATATATTATGAGCATAAATAGTTAGAGGAGAGGATAGAAAAGACATACCAAAATTAACCTAACAATGCTAAATTTATCTACAGAAATTGAAAATACCCACTTTTCTGTTTATCGGTCGTGCTTTGAATTTGGGTACAGCCACTGTCAAGTGTTCTGCTTCTGCAGCATTTTTAGGTCTGGAAAGCACAAACAATATCCTTACATCATTAGATGAGGAAGAAAATTCAGCTTAATTAAAAATTTCACCAAACAGCACAATAACAAACCTAGTCCTTTGTGCTCTATGAAATGTTTCTAGCTCGGGCACTCTAGGAAGCGTAATCTTAGGCTTGGAATATCCAACGTTTTGATCAGAAGCTACAATCTGCAAGTGTATACAAATTTAAAGACCGCCATCATGTGAAATTTTTTACTTGACACTCAAGATATACGACCCTTTGTCTAAAGGATTTCAACTGCTCTTGCCAATCCAATTTGTAATGGAGAACTCTACTTAACAAACCATTATTTAGTAAATTTTCCACCCATAATAAAATTATTCTATCAGAATTACAATAAGGATACAATTTTATGTCATCTGTTAACAAAATGCAGTAGGAAAAGAAAGTAATGGATGACAAAAAGTGCTCAATGTGATATATATGGTAATGGGACACAACATCATAAGCACTATGCAAGTCATATGAAATGCATTTGGCAGGTTTGCACAATCTAATATCTGATATTAATAAGGAAGTACTTGTATAAAGCATTAGAATTCATTACCTTCTTAGGTGCCTTGTGGACAAAATTAGCTTGCTGCTTCACATCACCAACCTGTCACAGGAAAGATGTGGTAAATAATTCAAATGCTGTCTAAAATGAATAGAAAATCAACAATATTATTAAAGACTTATTTAACTTTCCATTTAATCTAATGGTTCAAGTATTTCCATGCTACAAATCAAACATGAGGCCAATTTTAATTCTAATAATCCATAATCTATCAGAGGAAGAAGGGTCTACTGACCTTGCGCAAGAGACCACCCTCTAATTTCTGCCGCTTGGTAGATCGACTCTCTATCTCCAAAGAGTTAGCTACACTAATCTCCTTTTTATGCGCTTGTTGTACCTTCTGAAACCTGAAAACAACGGAAGTTGTAAATGATGAAAGGAAATGCAGTTCATTTGGCATCCAAAGATCACATAACTTCTTCCATATTAAATCACCAGAGGCCAGAGCATCAAAGAAAAAAGTAAGGAAACAATGCAATAGTACAACATTTATGGTAACATTTCAAACGCTTTCAAATTAATCCATTAATCGAGTGTTGCTTCACTCTTTAGCTTTTCATAATAATAGTTCATGTCTTTTCATCTAAGATACAGGACAAGTTCCTCCAAAAATCACCTTGAACCAACAATTTGAGGAGGCCGATTTTGCTTAGCCAACTGACTAGCTGTAGGTTTCATCAGCGTTGATGAACGCTTCACCACAGCAGATTTAGCCTTAGAATTCAAACCTTCGCCAATTGTCCTGCTGTTAAAGGTCATTCCTGGAAATAGTGTAAAACACATATATCAAGCTCAAATTTTAAAATGAAATATTGAGATACAGACTATCAGAACAGATACAGATATGTATATAAAAATTCAAAAGCATAATGTACACATAATAGAAACAAAATCTAATGAATTATCAGAAAAGGAAAAAGAAGGAAAAAAAAACTTTAGTTTACAACAAAAATTGCCATGGCACAAGATATTAATTCAAACAGTAGCGTGAGCACCTCAAACTCCTATTAGGATTGGCTTATTTGAGCTTATCTATAGTCATAAGCACTTGTTAGACTATTTGGTAGAACTTATGAAAACAACTTATTTCCACAATCTCTCCACGATAGCTTAGGAAAAAAGCTTTTATGAAAACAATTCGACTTTATTTTATCTTTTAAAATATACATAAGCTTTTATGATAAGCATTTATGCTATAAACTTAAAAATAAGTTGTTTATCCAAACAGGACCATATAGATTAGGATTTGAAAAAAGAAATTGGCGAATGCAGTGTTATCACAATGCAATTAGTGAATTGATCTGCAAATTTCTACGAAAACTAATTTCTGATGAGATTTATTACCTGGTTGCACAGCATTTTGAAGAACTCCTCCCAATAATCCAGACATTTTTTCACTCGCATTGGAACCTAATCAAGTAAAAACCAGTTAGATTATAAAGCTATTCGAAAATAATCATAAAAATAAAGTAAGGAAAAAAGTTGAATGAGATGCATAATAATGATAATAATACCAAAATGTTGAAAAACTTTAGGTTTAGGATGATGATGAACGGTGTTTGAATTTGCAACCGCAACTTGTTCATTCATCACAAGATTCACCGCAAATGCTGAAACGGAAGAACAACGATAAATGTCAAAAAAGATGAATGCGATCGTTTACTGAAAGAAAGAGAGATAAAGAAGAAAAGTTGAATGAGAGAACGAACGAGAAGGGGGATAGGTTCCGGCGGTTTCGAACCAGCTTTCAGGTTGTGGAAGTTGAGTTAGAAATTGTTCTTGTTGTGAAGTGAAATCGAAGAAGCGAGGGGCGTCGAATTCGTAATCAAGATCAGTTTCAGATGAATCAAACACTTCGTTTTCTATTTCCATCATCATCATTTCTTGCTTCCACATTCCAACATTGTTTTCCATTTCAGTAGTAGCTTTCAGATTTCATAACGCTTTCTTTAAAAACTAAACTAAATGTGATTAAGAAATGGAAATCGTAATCTAGTAATATTTCTAATCATATAATAATAATAAAATTAAATTGATGAAGTCTAAAGTCTAATGTTAACATTGGGTTACGCATTTTGTGTTTTTGTCTTGTTGCGCCGGGACCTGTGAGAAATGAGAAATTGTGTAACGACTACTAATAACGATACAAAATTTGAATTTTATGGAGAGATGGACGGATTTACCCCTTTTGTTTGGATATTTTATTTTATGCATTGGGGTTTGTTTTGTGCTTACTCTCTGATCTAATCACATTCTGTTCTGTGTCCATTGTGCATCGCTCTGCAATTTCGGCGCTTCTGCTATTCTTTTTCGCTATCCATCAAATTCCAACATTGGCCCTATTAAGGCATCATACTAGAGCAAAGGAACACCAAGGTGGGAGGGTCCACTCGGCGAGCAATGCATCATCTTGTGCTAAATTCTTTGATATAAATGATTGGGTTAAATATGTTCTTCATCTCTGTAAATACACTAAATTTTCGTTTTAATCATTTTGAAATTTTCTTTCACTTTTAATCTTTATAAAATTTATAATGACTATCTCGTGAGCATAACTCAGTTGGTAGGACAATGCATTATTATATGCAGGAGTTGAGGTTCGAACCCCGGACACCCCACTTATTCACCTTATAAGGTGAATTCTAGCCACTAGGCTACTGACCAAAAAAAATTCTAATGACTAATTTTGGTCCCTATTTTTAAGTCAATTTTTATGTTTTTTAATGAAATTGTGCAGAAATGTGTAGAATATTGTAAAAATCTCATCCAGAAAAAATTAAAAAATTTTAACAAACAAAAATTTAATATGAATTTTTAACCACCAAAAATATAAAAATTCATATTTAATTCATGTTTTGTTAAAAAAATATAATTTTTTTAGGAGAGAGATTCTTATAATATTATAAATTTTTATTCAAAATATGAATTTTAAATATGAGTTTACTTAAAATGAATGACCAAAAGTGAAGATGAAAAACTTTTTGCAAACTAAAAGTCGAAAAAAAAATTTAGAAGAACAAAAACGATAAGGTAACATATTTATAGGAATAAAAAAACATATTTAACCCTAAACCATTATACAACTTACTAGATGTTTTTTTTAAACATGCACATAATTAATACTACTAGCTTATTTTGAAATATAAAAAGACAAATCTAATATATATACACAAACAAAAATAAAAGACAATTTAACAATATTCACACACAAAATAAACACATTAATTAAACTAATAATTTTTCTTGAAAAATGTGGAAAAGACAAAAGACTTTTATATAGAGACAAAAGAAGTAAATTTGAACACTTCTTTTTAATATTTCTTTCACACTCTTTTCAATTAAAAATATATTTTGGATGTTCGGTCTAGTATTTGTTGCTTTTATTTTACTTATCTTTATTCGTCGACCAACAACAATTCTACCTTAATTTCACAAGTCTACACATTCTAACACATAAAAAGGACCATTTGCTGTCCTCTCATGAGGTATTAGGGATGTAAATGGATATCATGGATGTGGATAGTGTGATATCTGTGTCTGTTCCGTTGCATAAATATGAAATATGTATCCTATCTATATCCGCACAGATATCCGTTTAGCGTGTAATCCACGGATTTTGAGGTATCTGCGGGTTTATATAAATATTCATACATTACAATAACAACAAATAATCATTGACTCAACAAAAATATAAATAAAATCTCTTACATTTAATAAAAATAAAGTTCTTTGATTTAACAAAAGCATAAGTAAAACTCATCATATTCAACAAAAACAAAGTCTCTTGCTTCAACAATCCCTACCATTTTCACTTCATTTTAAAGGAACGTAATAACTAATAACATTCACAATACCGAGGTTTTTTCTTAGGAAATTGAAAAGTATTAAGGTTAGGTTATTTCTGAAATTTACTCGGTTTAATAGCGAGTATGGATATCTGCGGGTGTGAATTTCATTAAATCGCCACCTGTATCCATTAATTAGCGGATAGTTAAAATATCCATTTATTATATCCATGGATATCCATTAAGGTATCCGCTCCGTGTCTGTGGCGGATTTTATTCGTGGATATCCACGGGTGCAAATTTTTTTGCCATCCCTATAAGGTATGACTCATTCTAACTTTGACCTCTCACTATTCTCTCGAACCTTAAGCGTCAGAGTGTTTAAAGGTAACCTAACTAACAACCAACAATATAGAACTCATCGAAGGTCGTTCTTCTCGTTAACATATATTAATCATTTTCACTATGTGGATTCCACACATTTTTTTAATGTTAACATATCGAGAAATGAAAGGCATATGTCCTCACGGAGACCAAATTGGTTCAATTGATGTAGGGATCAATTTAACCTTTTTATGAGTTTAATCAATTCAAATTATTGAAGTATCCCTTATTATAAACGTTAGACCTGCCAGGTTGTCCTTAAACCCTAATTGCAAAAGTTTTTTCCTCCCAAGCTTGCATTAATTTCGGTCATTCCTGCCAACTACCCTCTGATCCATTAATCATTTAATGTGATCTTCCATTTCTCTCCATGCAGCAAGTGCATTTGTATTCCATGAGAAGTTTCTCCAACTCCCCAATCTCATTGTGTACACATGTCACCATGATTCAAATTCATTTTGTCTATGACCCCTGCATAAATAGTGGCGTCCACATACCTTTGTGGTACCATTAATCTTAATGGATTTGCATATAGTTTCTGTTCTAATTAGTCTAATCATATTTCATTGAATATATTTGGTTATAATCAGTTGCTTGGTGTGTTTTTTGTGCAGCTCCTTTGGATCCAAATCCATTCACAGGTTTTGACAAAATTGTGAATGAATTACGACTTCAATGCAGAACGATTGGCATTGAGTTTCATGTTAGGGATGTACGTATGCTTCAATGTCGTTTTTTTCCTGTGCTGAACTTGAATCAATGTGGTAAGAATTTGTTATTCTCTTTTTATGCAGGACTCTAGAAGGCCTACTCAAGGAGCAGCAAGGTTGATCTTTAATTTCGTGTTATATGTATCATTAAGTTTCTTAAGGTAATTGTACCAGCGCCGCTCTTCCTGCTTACCTCGCCGTCGTCTTGAATATTTTGTCGTTGAGGTGATTTTCTGTCGTCATTCTTATTCATGTGCAATTCCTTTGCTTTTGAGGATAGTTGGTTTATCTTCAGTTTCTGACCTTTTTCTTAATGTGTATTTGAATGGCTAAAATGGACTATTGATTTGTTGGAGGTACAAATTGTTTTCTTAATTTGCTTTGAATTGGAATAGTGAATTTAGGACTGTTCTCCAACGACAACATGGTTTGGGCTACAACTACATTGATGTTGTCCCTCCTCTATAAATTATGTAAGTTGAATCATCTTTCATTTTTGTTTTTGTTTAATGGGTTTGATTAGAAACAGTGTGATAACCTTTTTGGGGATTTTTACCAAAAAAAAATTGTTCAACAATGATTGATGAAGGAGGATAATATTTCACTGCCTTTTGATGCAGAGACAAAAAGTTGGGTATATTGTATTATTTGAAGCCATCCGAACTATATAAAATTATAAATAGGATTTCACCTTTAATTTACCCCATCAACCTATAAATAGAGTGATTACTCATGACTGACATTGAGAAGGACATATATAACTCAATTTTGCATATAAGTTTTAGTCCTTTTTATTTTTGAAATAATATTATTTTTAGTCCTTGATCTCTAAGTTCTTTGTATATTCCACATTATTTTTTTCCCCAATATATATAATGGAATTGGCTCGCCAAAAAACTATATGTAATAGCACAAAAATCCTCATATGAAATATATGAATCTTATTTTTTTTGCACAAAAAGCTTAAGTGTGTTCTATTGGATGAATATGAATCTTGTTTTATTTTTGCATAAACTTTTGATTATAAAGATAAAATAGGGTGTTGAATAAGTGTTAGGGAATATGAGATGTGTACATGTATCATTGTATTGTTGTTTCTTATAAGTTAAATTAAAGCTGTGTTTCTTTTTTACTGATATTAATGTTTTTTTTACATTGACAGATTCATATTGTAGCATTTTAGAAAGAGAAAAGAAATTGGATACTCATAGCATGATTCTCAATGGAAGGAAGACAATAGCAATGACCAAAAGATAGAAAGTTTAAGCCACTTCACATTATTATTGTTGAGATTCTGAAATGGGAAATTCTATTGTTTAATGGTAAAAATGGAAAATTCTTTGTATATATCTCTATACTTATACATATCTTTAAACTTATATAAATAATTATTCTTCTGGATTATATAATCCTCCAGCATGCAGAGTACTTCCCTTAGGTTCATGAACAAATCGCATAGCATGATATATCTTTTGTTCCAAAAGTGAAGTGTGTATTTCGTTTGTTCTTTTAGTATATTAGTTCTCATATGATAATCTTTGTTTATGTTTTGTTATAAAGTCAATTACAAATGTGTGTATATATGGAAATCAATCACCCTCAGTAGTAGTTCTAATCTATTATTTGATTAACTTCTTTAAGCCTCAATGTGGAAACTCAACAATTGGTTTAGTCATCATCCAAAAAAGTACATGGGTACCACCTATGAATGGTTTTTTAAAGGGATCCTATTGTAAACTGAAAAAAGGGCATCGCCAATTTTACTTCAAATTTTAGTTAATATCGGTAAAAAGATGTGGTTTTTATAGTTAACTGGCCTTACACGGGTCTTAATTATTAGTTATAGTTCTGCTTATTTTGATTTTTGAGATCATGTTAACATGTGTCTTAATTTTCCTTTTAAAAAAATATTTTCCTAACTTTTGTTATCAAAAGCAAATAAATAAGTTTAATAAATTATGTTTTTGGATCTGCTAAAAGTAAAGTAGGTGTTTTGGTCAGATTCAAATATTAAGATTTTATTGCAACATTTATCTCTATTAATTTCTTTTGTAATTTTTAATAGCGTTAAACTGTTTTGTAATTTTTAAATTTTGACATTTCACCATCAAATAATGGACATAACGAAATCAACAATTTTCAACTCATTTTATTTTTTTGATGTTAATTTGTATATTAAATCATAATACACACACAGTTTAAATAAGTCTTTTCATTCCTATATATTGTCTTCAACATGACACCAATCGTGTTTAAAACCTGCTAATGTGTGAAACATAATGTGTTGGTCTCAATCTTTTAGGTTCAGTTTTAAGCCCACACAAATGTACTACGACTTTTTTGAGCTATGCTATGAATTATGACTCCCTTCTATTTTCTTTATTCCACAATTTGATGAAATTTAAATTCTCATTTTTTGTTTTAACACAATCAAAGAAAGTGGTCTAAAAAAATATGAATGTTTATCTTACTATGTTTAATGAAAATATATAATATAATTCATTGATGTCTATTGCGGTTGGCAGGACCCGTGCGATACACGGGTCAAAAGTTTGACTAATTTAGTACAAAATGTTGACACATTGTTACCATTTGCACAACGACAACAATTACTAATTGTCATGTGAGCACCATATCATTACACATCATCAAAGTAACAATAACTTATGTATAGTTCTTCACATGCGGAACCATTTTTTTTTTTTTGGTTACAATAGAGTATAGACACATCCTCGTTTGTGGATTTATTTTTTGTTCCTACACTAAATCACGATTTCTCTCCTTACTTTGGCCAAATGCCAACATATTGTCGCATATCAAAGCACAACTGAATAGTGCATAAATCAATATGCCCCTACATGAGTTGTAAGAGAAGGCTATGCAAAAGACAAATGACAATTGCTCTTTAGCACCTTAAATTCGCTCCCCATCATAATCAACTATTTTTGTGTGTAAAATTCGATCATAAACAATTTTGAGGTGGCTAAAGAGAAAGAAAACTGCTTTTCTGACATTGATAACTTCACAATGACACGAAAATTACCCAAAAGCCCAGCGGTAGTTAACTACCGTTGGGCTAACCGACAGCAGTTAACTGCCGTTGGTGTCAGAACTTAGCTTCCAGCCACTCTTTCATCACTCACTCACTTCCACTTTTCATTTGCAAATTTTTTCATAACCAAATTCTTTCATACTTAAACAAATTCATCCAAAATTTTAATCCTTAACATGTTAAACAGATTTTTTCATCCCAATTGTAAATTCATGAATATAAAATGTACGAAATAATATTTAACAGGATAAAATTAAAACGCAAGAAATAATATAAAAGGTACGTACGAAAATGTCATAGAAATACGAAAAATGTACGGAACATGTCATAATAATACATCACCATCATCTTAGTCAAAAAGTACATAAAAAAAGCCTAATGATAATCAGCCCTGCTGCCTACGATGCCTCTGCCCCTCTGTGCTGCCTGGCAATCTGATACGTAAGGGCAGGGCGACCAATACTGCCAATCCAGATCATCTCTTGCAGCATCCCCTCTCTGGTCATCTCGCCGCTCCTGGCCACAACATTATCAACTATCTGCACCACATCCCTGATGATCGTCAGTGTGTCAGACAGTTCTCTAGCATGCTCTTCCTCTATGATCTGCTCCACGTTCACCGACCTGGGAGTAGATCCTTCATCAGGTGGGAGAATACGAGGGTGAGAGACTTTGGCATACCAAGCCATGTAGACAGTGTCATGATGCCATGGTCTCTTACACCTATGTACCCAATCAGGGTAGAACCACACCTGAGCGTCTAGCAACACAGTGGTCAACAACTGCGTAGGCATCTGAGCGACAGATGACAGATGTCTAGGAACGTCCTGTACAAACTCAAACTGCCTCTTTACCCGCTCAGGTAAATGACGGTACACCCTATCCTTCCCGCACACCAGTCATCCATAGTAAGTTCACAGAAGCTGAAAAGGGCGCACTTCTATGTGATCACCATAAGTACAAAACCTCACATCATCCACCTCTAAGAGATCCAGCCGTAAGCGGTAATGTTGCACATCTGTATGCCCTCTGCTAGTAAGCCATCTCCCTACACATGGTCTCTCCGGCTTCCAGCTCTTGTTTTTCTTCCTTGGGTACAGACCTAGCAAATGCTCCAAAATCCATCTCTTCAACAAAAAAATAATACACAAAAATGAATATTCGAGATATATATGAAATAAATATAATACATTATAAAAACTTCACAAAAACATTTAAATAACATCCTAAATAAATGTAGTCGAACTTAGGAAAAAAATAATCTAACATGATGAAAAAAATTATAAAATAAATTCATAAATAAATGAAGATAAATATTAAAATATTACCATAAGAAGGGTCGTACAACCAGCCATCGTTCTGTTATTCAGAATAACATAATCATCTAGATAATCGTACAGGTAAGCTAAGGTCATCCCTCCCCATGACCACTTCCCAATCGCATGCAAGTTCGCCATACAATCAAGATATATCAAGTCGATGTGTCTGTTCGTTTTGTTAGTGAACAACGCACTATCGACGAGATATAAAAGAAAACTCCACTGCCTCCTCCTGCATCTCCTCCCTCGTCTGTGGGTCCTCCAGCCGTCTAGCCTCTGTCAGGTGGGCTTCATAAAGCCGCTTCAGTGCAGGATAACTTATATGACCAGCAGACTCAGTCCTTGCCTCAACATGAGTATCAGCTTCTGACATGCCCAACAACCTAATAATCAAATCAAGCCCACGGTCCTGATCCATTGCTGCGTCATGGTCCAGCATGCGGCCCTGAATAGGAATGTGGAGGAGATTATACACATCGTCCAAAGTGATCGTCATCTCCCCCACAGGTAGATGAAAACTACTGGTCTCCGTGTGCCACCTCTCGCATAGAGCACATATCATAACATGAGTCACACTAGAATTCCCATTGTATATCAAACTATGTAGGCCGGACGCCTCCACAAGATCCCAAAACCACCTCAATCCATTCTCCGGTATATCAAGATCTCTCACTTTTTCCCCTGCATTTATACACTTATACTCCCCATCATGCCACATCTGAAAATCAAATGAACTAAGACATTGTCACTACAAATTCTTAACAATTTAAAGAATTAAAACACTTACGCTACATTCTTTAACGAATTATAATACTTACGCTACATTCTTTTAAGAATTAAAACACTTACGCAAGCGTCATTTAAATAATTTTAACACTTACGCTACAAATTTTAATCACTTTAAAGCATTTAAAGAATTATAAAGAATTTAAACACTTACATTATGATGGTTCACCCAAAGAGGGATCGCCACATGCCTTGCGTAGTCGGACAACAATGACGTGGTCTCAGGACCTCCAGGAAAGGGAGGCCCTACAACAGGGCAGGGCGGTATCAACGGAACACGCCGACGTCGCCACCGAGTCTCGGGCTCAACCTCAGGCTCAGGCACAATATCATCTGCCGCAAGATAATTTGCCTCAACATCTTCTGGCACCTCCTCATCATCTGCCACCTCCTCATCCTCTGCCTCCTCCTACGGCTGATAAAACATAGTCTCCTCCTCCATCCGATCATATCCCTGAAATCCCTCATCCGCATACCCGGCATACTGATGCGCCTGTCGGATCAACCACCTGGGAGGAGTAATCTTTCTGTGACTGTGAACCCGACCCCTCTTCTCCACCTATCCTCAAGTCTCTACGTCTCCGGGCCTTTGGAACATACGGGTTTTCAACCTCCATCTCCTTTTGAGCGCTATTTGTCAAAGCAGGTTTACCTTTGGCACCATACCCTCTCTAATACGCCGCTCCCGCGCATCCTCCTCCCCGGCCATATCTGTACAAAAACAAATTAAAAGAAGGCATAAATACGCGGGCAATGTATACTTTTACGGTAACATGATTCTAAGGCATTGGCCATTGAACCTAAGGCAAGTAACATGTAACATATCACAAATTTTACTTAGGCATTCATAAAAACCTAACTTAGAATCATTCAACTTAGGCATTTATGTATCTTATAACATTATGTCATTCTTGAACTTGCCAAAAAATGTAAAAATCCAAGCTTATAATAATTATAACATATATACGTTATAAAATTTAACATATTTGAAGAAAAAAAAATTACAAAAAAGGAAAGATTATCTCACTTAGACATTTCATCAAACACCTCAAGTGCATTATAAATTACTAGCACAATTACTAAAATTTCAACTTCTAAACAACTACATTGTACCTACACTTACTCTAAACAACAATTCCAACATAAACA
>Ga0315915_1008461_pt1 | contig 12004 bp, 7 predicted proteins | sample MpolbnodulesMG_FD_207738 | JGI IMG/M metagenome (GOLD analysis project Ga0315915, IMG submission 207738) | Medicago polymorpha root nodule microbial communities from Los Angeles, California, United States - branched nodules | ecosystem: Host-associated > Plants > Roots > Nodule | place: USA... | reverse complement strand
TTAATGCTCAAGATCAAACCTAACACCTTCATTAAATGGAAAAAGATCTATCTATACTATATATAAAGAAAATAACATATTTCAATTCTTTTAGACCGACCTTTTCTTTCAAAAAATGCCCTCAATTTTCAATATAAATAACACATGTAACAAATAGATAAGAATAAATTTAAATATTAAAAAAAATGTAACAAACACGATTGGAATATATATATGTTTGTTTTTTTTCCATTATCATTTAAAAAGTGTAACAAATTAGATGAGTATATTTATACTTACTTTTTCATTGTCCCAATTATACTCTTAAACAACTTTTTCGGTAAGAAAAATTATTGTTGGTATCATTAAAAAATAAAAAATTTAGATTATATTTTTTAGTTATATTATTGGTGTCATTGAAATAGATAATCATAGTTAGTTATTTTTAGTTATATTATTGGTGTCATTGAAAAAGATAATCATAGTTAGTTAAGTTTGTTATAACTTTTTTTTAATAAGCTAAATTAACTCACCTAAATTGACACCAGAAGGAATTGAACCTGAGACCTTGAGGAGGAGCACACTCCCAAGCCCCAACCAATACCACTAGGCCAACCCAAGTGGGTTAAGTTTGTTATAACTTGAAAGCAACAAACATTTATTGTTGTGAATTCGATGAAAAATCACACCAATAACAAACTTGATGTGTGGAGCAAGTGATAATCAAGCAACCAAAACAAAGTGTATGGAACAATTATAATCACAAGCCAAAGTAGAAAAACAATGAGAGAAAAAAGAAGAGAGAACACAAAAGAATATGTTTACCCAGTTCGGTCCAAATTGACCTAGTATGGGGGAGAGAGCAGCCCTCCGTTTCACTATAATGATAAGTAACTTTACAAAAGAGATATCACTGGGTTACAAGAATAAGTCTCCCACCTAATTATACCCAAAGTCTCAATCTCTTCCTGTGACCAAGACACTCAATCCTAATAGTGTTTCCCAAGGTGAATCAATCCTCAAAATCTAGTGTTTGTTGCCAAGAGACAAACTTTATACAAATCCTAGTTTTGTTGTTGCCTTTCTAAACCCTTGTTTCAGCCCCCTCTATCTCAAGGTTTGCTCTGATACAAAGCCTATTTTTATAGTAAAAGTATCCCTCATAAAATTGGAACAAATCTAGGCCCAAAAATATGTTTCTGTTTTAATTCCTACTGTCAAAATCGGCCACCAAATTGCACCATTCGGCCACCAAAAATTGTCGAACCAAAAGCCAAAAAACAGTGTGCAAATTCGGCCACCGAGCCCTGAAATTCGGCCACCGATTTTCTTCTTCTAGAATTTCAATTTCTTCAATTTTGAGTCACTTTCACAACAATCTCCACCTTGACTCTAAATTAGTGATGATGCCAAACCATCAACCACCTTGCTGCTCTTTCCCTTGCTTCCCACTACACCAAATAGCTCCACAAGTTTACACTCTAACCTCTTCAACCATCGGAATGTCTTCCACCTTTTTGAAGATCCTTGTGTCCAAACTACTCAAGGAATTTTAGGTAGGTCCACAAGTACACACCTTAGCATCTTCAGCCATCGAAATGTCTCCCGCCTTCTCAAAGATCCTTTTATCCAAACTACACTAGGAATTTCAGGTAGTTCTACAAGACTATACTATAACCTCTTCAATACAGAACATCTCCTGCTTCCTTGAAGATCTATTTGTGTCCAATCACCCTTGGCTTTTAGGGTAATCCACAAGTACACACCTTAACCCCTTCAGCCATCGGAATGTCTTCCGACTTCTCGAAGGTCTTTGCAGTCCAATTACACTGGGAATTTTAGGTAGTTCCACAAGCATTCACCATAACCTCTTCAACACAGGACATCTCCCGCTTCCTTGAAGATCACCTTGCATCCAATCACCCTTGGCCTTTTCTTAGGGTAATCTCGCAAGCCGTGCTATACATTCTTCAACCTCTGAAATGCCTTCCGTCTTTATGAAGAAATCCCTTGCTCACCACTAGAGCATAGCACCCAAGGTCCTCCATAGTCGTACCATTACGAGAGTGTTCAACTCCACCTCAAGCTGAGCGTACTCTACCTCAGGTAAAGATCCTCTCCATTTGGCATAATAAATGGTGTATGCAATTTAGAGAGAGATAGACACATAAAATAGATAGCGGGTCCTACTATTAAGTGGGTCCCACCATCATTAACTACTTTTTAGTTTTTTGAAATTTGTTGTTTCTATATCTCTCCAAATGGATGAAATGGAGAGAATAATAAATGGAGAGGATCTTAACTCCTCTACCTCAACTAGCCAATGTGTACATCCCACTATGTCTTCAACCTTGAAACTCCACCTCAACAGGTAGATCATGAGTATTGTTACCTCTGCCTCTCCAGACTGATCATGAGTATTCTTACCACCGCCTCTCCAGGCTGATGTTGAGTGTTTAACGTCTCTCCAAACGATCACCGCTCCACTAGGCATCATTCTTAAGGTGAGTGATGAGTCAATAAATTAGTGTTCTTAATATATTATTTGAGTCTATTTTATTTAGATTTGATTTCGTTTTATTTATAAAGATTTAGTCTTGGAGCAAAAGAAAGAGGATTAGGAGCTGATTCGGGATGAAAATACGAAATAGGAGACAAAAATACGTCACTCCCCAAAATAGTAAAAGTATCCCTCATAAAATTGGAACAAATCTAGGCCCAAAAATATGTTTCTATTTTATTTCCTGCTGTCAAAATTGGCCACCAAATTGCACCATTCGGCCACCGAAAATTGTGGAACCAAAGGCCAAAAAACAGAGTGCAAATTCGACCACCGAGCCCTGAAAATCGGCCACCGATTTTCTACTTTCGGAATTCCAATTTCTTCAATTTTGAGTAACTTTCAAAACATTTATATTTTTACTTTTGATCAAAATCAAAATCTCATAAAAAAAACACCGTTCATAATTTTCAAATGTTAGCGCAATAAAAAGAGCGGAACGTGCCCGTCTTTTCGCTAGTGTCATATAGGGATGGGAATAGGCAAGACCGGTCTACAGGGGCCTACGGCCTAGCCTACGACGGCCAGTCCAGACCAGGCTTTTTCTTTTATAGAGAAGGTCTGGGCTCTTTTAGAAGTCTGTTTAGCTTAAAAGGTCAAGCCAGAGGCCACTCAAAAAGCCTCTTAGGCCTATTAGACTGGCCAATTTAAGTAAAAATGAATAATATTATTTGTTATTATATTATATTTTTAGTAAAAATAAATAAAAAGGTTTGTTAACTTTTTCAGTAATTTAAGCTTATTAGTATAAATTTTTGCATATTTAAATGTATTATTATGAACTAGAATTGAAATATGATACAATATATAATCAAATTTCCTAAAAACTTATGTTGATTATTAAAATAGAGTTTGATCTAATTGATATATTAGTTCGCTTGTCTATTTAAACTTAGATCACATTGCTTATTTAAAGATGTTCATATGAAATAGGTTTTTAAACAGGCTAGTATGTCGTATCAGGCTTTCAGAAGGTCATGTTCAAGCCTAAAAAGTAAGCTTATGACAAGCCGCAAGGCAGACTTAGGCCTTAAAAAAATTTGACAGGTCAGACTCAGGCCTTACAAAGCCTAACTCGACCTAACTATTCTCACCCTAGTGTCATTTAATCTAAACGCTCTTTGTCCTTTTCAAGAAATATAGAATAGAAAAGTTGAATCACCCATATAATGGAATTTTTCTTTAAAAAACAAAATCTCGATTGAGTAATTCTCCAAAACCTTGTCGCGGTACCATATTTGAGAAGGTACAGATAATCTGGTCGAAATGTGATTTCCTTTTTCTGCTTGTTCTATGATATCTAAAATGTGAAACTTTTTCTTTTATTTATTTATTGATATTTGAGACCAATATGCTCATTTCTTTTAATTGCGTACCAACTTTTTGAATATAATTTTTCTTCTTTAGGGAAAAAAACCATCACTAAAAGAATAATTAAAAACAAACATCTCGTCATCCTCCATCACAAGTCAAAATATATTTTTTCTTGAATTTATGTTTTTTTTAAGGATTCATGAATTTATTTTTTGAGGAAAGGATTCATGAATTTATGTTTGTTTAGTTTCTGCAACAAATAAAATGTTTGTGTACTTTGACCAGTAAAAAAAAAGGTTTGTTTTGTTTGAGTAATATGCTAACTTTTATAAAGAGTTATGACCGTAGCATTTTTATTTTTTTTAAGGAATGACCGTAGCATTTTATTTCTAGTGAAAGAAGAAAAGACAAAAACATTTAATTTTATTTCACAAAAATAGTGAAAATATTAAAATAGTGTTTTCTCTATAACTTATATCAATTTTTTTTTGACCGTATCTTAGCATTTTATATAAAATTTAAAATTAAATAATGCTAGCCACAAATAAAAATGTCAATTATAAAAGAAAATCAAACTTTTAATTTTCTTGTTTTATGTTTTTACTCAATATTTGGAAATACATTCTTCTTTTTTTTGTCAAGTGGCTTAATGGCTGAAGCTCACACATTTTAAATGTGGAAGAGTGGGGTGTTTGGGGTTCGAACTCCGGCCCCTGCATATAATAATATGCATTTGTCCCTACCAACTGAGTTAAATACATTCTTAACCGAACATGTAGTATTTTCCTTCACAAAAAAAAAAACATGTAGTTTTTGCTAACTGTTGCATTTCAAACGATATCTTATACGTTAAGATTATATCTGTAAATGCTGATACCGTAATTAATGATATATATTTTTTTAATTATAGTTTATATCTTTTAGTGATCACAAAACATCTGTAACTTTTTATATGGAGTATTATTTTTTCTTTTTGGTCACAATATATGGAGTATTATACGAAAAGTGTAAAAAAAAAATTTGAGAGAGTACGAAAAGTGTAAATTGTTTTCACCAAGTATGGAAACGGTTAAATACGTTATCCTTTACAAATATTTTCTATATTAGAATTTGACTATATTTTTTTTTTTTGCATCAAAAGGATTTGACTATATAAAATAGCGAAAAAGAAAAGATTTTAGACGTTTTCAAATAAGGAAGATTTTAATATTATTTTATACCATAATCGATTTTTTTTTTTATATATATCAGACAAAGTATCATGATATTTTGAGTGAAATTAATCCATATCTTCAACCTGATTCTATTGAACAAATATGTAATTGCTCATTCACATTTCGAAACTTTCGATTTTAAATTCGAAGTGGTATTTATCTTTGAAACATCATAACTTAATAATCAAGAGGTACATATAAATGTAAATGTAATAAACTCAAGCACAAATTCAAATAGTATATTAAATATAGATACAATAAAAATTATTCAATTATATTATTGAAGAACTCAATAATACTTGTTTTGATTTGTACTTTCCTGAAAATTTTGAAGTACTACTTCTTAAAACCCTTCACAAGTGATAAGGTTTTAAAAGAAAGTATTAAAATGGTTTTTAACTACAATTTATTGGAGCTTGAGTTTATTATCAATAAATAAGATAAATAAATATAAATAAGATAAATACACTTGAATGTGTTAAAATATAGAATTACAATTATACTTTCAATTATCGTTTATTATTTAGTGTATTAAGGTTGTGTCGTGGAAATAGTTTATTGGAAAGTATAAAACGGCGCAACTATTTCATACCTTTTTTATGAATGGTTTATGAATTCTATAGATTTTCTTCTCGAGTTAAATAAATAAGATAAATAATAATTTAAAGTGTTAAAATAACTAAAATTTAAAGGTCCGACTATCGTTTATTATTGAGTGTATTAAGGTTATATCGTAAGAATTATCAATAGGAAAGTCGAAGGCGGCGCTAGTTTATACCTTCTTGAGTTAAATAAATAAGATAAATAATAATTAAAAGTCTTAGCGAATATATAAAAAATTATATATAATTCTAACTACTCTTTATTATTGCGCGAAATAAGATTTTCTCATGGAAATAATTCATTAAAAAAGTCAAAAGCGACACGCGTTTGTCATGCCTATCCTATGAATAGTTCGTAGATTCTATTATTTTATCGTTTAAGAAAGTCGTAAATCGTCTTATTTACGTATGTGAGTTCGAGTACGGTTTATACTTCTTTCGTAATATTTTTCTTTTATTACCACAAAATGTTCCTTTTATTCGTCGTAACTTTTAAAATAATATTATTTTAATGTCCTATAATTAATTTATATAGACTAAATTAGTTTTTATTCTTTAGAATGAGACTAGAATTTATTTACTCCTTGACCAAAAAAAAAAAGAATTTATTTACTCCATAGTTTATCAAACATGCCCAAAGCCAAAAACTCAATTGACAACGGCCAGGAAAATTGTTACCAAAACCTTGCATCATACTCCCTTTGTTTCAAAATGTAAGTAAAAATTGGTCAACAAAAGTTAATGTATTTGGTTCAAAATTTATACCAGATACATCAACTTATGTTAGACTCTTTTTTACTTATATTTTGGGATGGAGGGAGTATGTATCATCCATTGCTAAAATTGAGAACCAAAAGGAAAAAAAATGGCACAATTTGGTGTATCCTATTCCTTAACTCCTCCAATAGGACACAAACGTTTGACTTTTAACACACATTGCAACGTGTGTGTATGTGACCTTAGTATGCAAAAATTAAAACAGAGAGAGAATTAAGGCACAAACATAAATGATGAAAGAGAAAACATTTTGAGAAAACAAAACAACAACAAAAATGCTTACCTAAGGTTTTTTATGTCATTTCAACCGTTAGTGTTTTATGAAGACCAAAAATCCGGCTATGTCATTTAAGTTAAAGGAGGGGTACACCCTTTGATTGATGACTGTATCAGTACCACTCTATACTTTTAGAGAGAGAAAATTTAGTAGAGAGAGAGAGAGAAGACCCTAAAAAAAATGGGGTGATTTTGTAATATTTTTAGTATTTTTTTCATAAATAATTTTTGTAGTATAGTGAGAAAGTATAATATGGAGAAAATATCACCTTAAAGTCCCTTCCTTTTCTTTCTCAAACGCTTTAAATTCATTTCCATCAGTTACATTTTCTTTTCAAAACCCTTTGACACACTCACTCACTCACTCATCATTCATCATATATATAAATTTATACCCTTCATTGTGTTTTCTGTATCACATTCATCATTCATAGCACAAGGGTGCAAGAGAGAGTGGTGAGAATTTTTTTTCTCTCTTCTCTCTAATGGTTTTTATTTTTTTTATTTTATTTTTTTTGTATTGAATCATATATATCATAATCATATGAATGAATCACATGAATATATATGATCTTATTCTTCCATTATAAGATTTTTTTTCATTACTCATTGAAACCAAAAATCACGGTAGTAATATACGTTTCTGTAAATCAATAAATTATTTTGTTAATTAATTCTTGTTATTATTCATCATCATATCATATATCACTGCTAAATGTGTGGTGTATTTATGAAAAACCATAGCCATATGCCATAGCCATAGCCATATAGCCATAGAACTAGCCCTTAAAGCTTTTATTCCAACCAAATCACATTCATTCATTTTCTCATAAAAAAGTTTTCATCTTTTTCAATTCCCATCTTGCAAAAACTTTATTTTTTTTTTCATTTTTCTTAATAGTTTTTTTGCTACAGAACTTGATCAATGGATTATCACAGTGGAGCAAGTGGGTCCCCTGGTGATCATCATCATCATCATCACCATGAAGGTTCTTCTGATTCTCAGAGAAGAAAGAAACGTTACCACCGTCACACTGCTAATCAGATTCAAAGGCTTGAAGCGTAAGAGTCATTTTCTTTCTCTTGTTTTTTGTGTTTATTTTCTCTCTCTTTCTCTCTTTGTCAACATTAAAAAAAAACTTAGTTTTTGCACCATTTTTTTTATAACCCTATTTTTTTCTTTTCTTCAGTATGTTCAAGGAGTGTCCTCATCCTGATGAGAAACAAAGGTTGCAGTTAAGCAGAGAATTAGCTTTGGCTCCTAGACAGATCAAATTTTGGTTTCAGAACAGAAGGACTCAGATGAAGGTCTTATTAGTTTTTCTCTTTTTTTAATTTTTTTCTTTAATTAATAAAATAAAGAAACATGAATTAATGATGGTCTTATTAGTTTTTCTCATGGTCAAATTGTGTATTTTTTTTCTGGTTTATTAATTAATGTTTAATTGTGTATTTTTCTGATTTATTAATTAATGTGTAATTGTGTATTTTATATTTATGTTGGTTTATTAATTATTATTATTATAAAGTTTGTGTATTTTTCTGGTTTATTAATTAATGTGTAATTGTGTATTTTATATTTATGTTGATTTATTAATTATTATTATTATTATTATTATTTATTATTATTATTATTATAAAATGTAGGTGAGTTGGGTCCAAGTCTCCTCATGGTCAAAGTTTTGGTTGTTTTTTAAATAAAATAAATTATATTTTGATAATTGTGTGTTATTTTACAAGGATTTTGTGGTTTTGGTTAAACAGGCACAGCATGAAAGAGCTGATAACTGTCAACTAAGGGCAGAGAATGATAAAATAAGATGTGAGAATATAGCTATAAGGGAAGCCCTTAAAAATGTGATCTGCCCATCTTGTGGTGGTCCTCCAATCAATGATGATTGTTTCTTTGATGAACAAAAGCTGAGAATTGAAAATGTGCAACTCAAAGAGGAGGTAAAAAAATCATTAACTAACTTTATGCAAAAGATTTATCTCTTTATTAATTCTCATTTACTTGCATAGTTTTAAAGGTTAAATATGATTTTAATACCTATAAAATTACAATTTTTAAAAGTTAAGTTCAATGGAAAAATTGTACAATTTTAGATAAGGATTAAAATTGAACAAAATATTTGTAGGGACTAAACTTTAAAAAGATCGTCATTTTTATAGGAATTAAAAATATATTTAACTCGGTCAAAATGTTGTAAACATTTATGCCGTAAACCTTTTTTTTTCGGCAAAATGTCGTTGACTCGGTCAAAATCGAATAGACCTCAAAGTCTCGGCAGCAGTTGCGGTTACGTAGCAAATGTGGTCAACGCAATTGAAATTGCCGAGACCTCAAAATCCTTTATATTGTTGTAATTGCGATTGCGGATTGCAATTTAAAACCATGTTTGCTTGTTTTATATTTTTTATTTCAATTTACTAAGTACTTTTATCTGGTTAATTGAAATGGTATTTTTTGAACAATGTAGCTTGATAGAGTATCAAGCATTGCTGCCAAATACATTGGAAGACCAATCACACAGCTTCCACCAGTTGCACCAATTCACATTTCATCATTGGACTTGTCAATGGGAAATTTTGGTGGACAAGGAATGGTTGGAGGACCTTCTCTTGATCTTGATCTTCTACCTGGAAGTTCATCAACTATGCAGAATATTCCTTACCAACCAGCTTGTCTTTCTGACATGGAAAAATCTCTCATGTCTGACATTGCATCAAATGCAATGGAAGAGATGATTAGGCTTTTGCAGACTAATGAGCCTCTATGGATGAAATCAAATGCTGATGGTAAAGATGTTCTTAATCTTGAAAACTATGAGAGGATGTTCCCTAAGACTACTAATCGGTTGAAGAATCCGAATATTCGCATTGAAGCTTCGAGGGATTCTCGTGTTGTTATCATGAATGGCTTAGCTTTGGTTGAAATGTTTATGGATCCAGTAAGTACTTATTCTTGTTCTTTTGTCATTTTTTTCTTTGAATTCATAACTTAAATATAATCGATCGACTTATGAAATTTCATAATTGATTTTTCAGAACCAGTGGATAGCTCTATTTCCTACTATTGTGACAATGGCAAGGACTATTGAAGTTATCTCTTCTGGAATGATGGGTGGTCCTAGTGGTTCTATGCAATTGGTATGTTAAAAACACTAAAAATATTTTCACATGAGAAAACTTCCGAACATCACATTAGTATACGATTTTTATCTTTACATTACTAGTGGTTCTTTCAATGTGCATGCCAATTTTTATTCAACATTGAATTATCTTAATGCAATTTTTGTTTGTTTTGAAAATTTTAGATGTATGAAGAGTTGCAAATGCTGTCACCACTTGTTCCTATCAGAGAATTCTACTTCCTGCGTTACTGTACGCAAATTGAGCAAGGTTTATGGGCAATTGTTGATGTTTCATATGATTTTCCTCATGACAACCAATTTGCTCCGCAATTTCGATGCCATCGTCTTCCATCTGGCTGCTTCATTCAAGACATGCCTAATGGCTACTCCAAGGTAATATAACCTGTGAACTAATACTTTAATAATTCGATTTCGTTACATTGATTCATATTGAGTTACTCTTGTATATTTTATAGGTCACTTGGATTGAACATTTGGAGATTGAAGACAAAAATCCAGTTCATAGGTTTTATCGGAATGCTATCTATAGCGGAGCTGCATTTGGAGCTGAAAGATGGCTCACGACTCTTCAGAGGATGTGTGAAAGGCTTGCTTGTTCTATGGTTTCAGCCACCCGTGATCTCGGTGGAGGTATATATATACAATTAGTATTAATATTTACATAGTATAGTTTTAAATATTGCAGTCTGCAATCCCCATTGCGGACACAATATAACAGTTTTAGAGACATCAGCATCATGATTGTGGCTACAATATAACTGTTTTAGAAGTCTAAGCAACTGCAATCGTGTTTGCATCGACTGAATTTGTTTGCATTTTACTGCAAGGTTTGCAGCATAACTGCAGCTATAATTTAGAACTGTATAAATGCATGAATTTCGATAATGTTTAATTTTTTTGACTTGTGATCTAAAAGTTGTTGATATCGGAATTTTTCAGCGATTCCATCACCTGAGGGAAAGAGCAGCATGATGAAGCTAGCACAAAAGATGGTAACTAGTTTCTGTGCAAGCATAAGTGCATCAGCTAGTCATAGATGGACCACACTTTCATCTTTGAATGAGACTGGAGTCAGAGTTACTGTTAGGAAGAGTACTGAGCTTGGTCAGCCTAGTGGTGTTGTGCTATGTGCAGCTACTACTATTTGGCTACCTCTCCCTCCACAAACTGTTTTCAATTTCTTCAAAGATGAAAGGAAAAGATCACAGGTAATTTGTCATATACTTTAACTAATATTTGATTCTTTGACCTTAGAATGAAATTTTTGTTCTTATTAAATTGTTTTTTTGTTTTTGTTTAGTGGGATGTTCTTTCTAATGGGAATGCTGTCCAAGAAGTTGCTCATATTGCAAATGGTTCTCACCCTGGCAACTCCATCTCTGTGCTTAGGGTAAGACTTGCTTCCTCCGTTTTATTTACTTTTTTATCCACTTTTTTTCAATCGGTGAGGTTGATCCTCGGCACAAGTATAACATTGCTGCCTTGTGACAATGAAGTCACGAGTTCAAATCCTGGAAATAGTCTCTCCGCTAGTAGGAGTAAGACTGAGTACGTTCATGTACTCAGCCCATTTTTCTTGTAACAATTAGACCCTAGTCCGCGGATTTTAATTTTGTTTCTAATGTATTTTGTGACTTTTCAAATGTAATAGGCATTCAACACAAGTCAAAACAACATGTTGATACTTCAAGAAAGCTGTGTGGACTCATCAGGTTCAATTGTAGTCTATTGTCCAATTGAATTAACATCTATGAATGTAGCAATGAGTGGTGAAGATACTTCCCACATTCCAGTAACACCTTCAGGTTTCACAATCACTTCTGATGGAAACCAACTTGATAACAATAACAATCTTCAAGGAAGTGGTAATGTTAATGCTGATGGAGCATCAACAAGCTCAAACCTAGGGAATAATGGTGGTAGTGGAGGATCATTGATAACAGTTGCATTCCAAATTATGGTCAGTAGTTTACCATCTGCTAAACTTAATATGGAGTCTGTTGCAACTGTTAATGGACTTATTGGTGAGACTGTTCAACACATAAAAGCTGCTTTGAATTGCCCTAGTTCTTGATGCTAAAAAAAAAAAACTTGAACAAGTTTTTTTTTTTTTTTTTTTGTATTATT
>Ga0315915_1008457_pt1 | contig 12008 bp, 4 predicted proteins | sample MpolbnodulesMG_FD_207738 | JGI IMG/M metagenome (GOLD analysis project Ga0315915, IMG submission 207738) | Medicago polymorpha root nodule microbial communities from Los Angeles, California, United States - branched nodules | ecosystem: Host-associated > Plants > Roots > Nodule | place: USA... | reverse complement strand
TATGTGTGTGTGTGTTTATATATATATATATATATATATATATATATATATATATATCGATCGAGTTCAATTTAGTATCAAATCGAGATATGACTCGCATATATCATAAGATACATACCAAATATAAAGAAGGCAGCAATCCAACCACCAGTTTTTGAAAGATCCTCAATGGATTTTCCATGAATATTAACAGGTGTAGAACCTCTTGTGTAACCACGCCCTAAAGCCATCCTTCTATCCTCAGACTCAATGAAGAAAATGCCAAGTTTCTTTCTGCTTATTGAAGTGCATGGTGTCCCTTGTTGAGGTGCTTCTGGTGACTTGATCTCACAAGTATCCATTTTACTAGCTCTAACACACAAGAGTGCTAGTTAGCACAAAAAACTCACTTTTACATATAAGGGTTCATTACTTCATTTGCTCACCTACTCATGCATCTAATGAGAGTGTTATTTGTGTGTAAGAGTGGATGTAGCTAGGACTATATAACCAACCATACACATTTAATTTATGATCATTTTAAAGAGTTTCATGGCTTTATTGTTTTCACTTTTAAATATTGACTGTATTGATTTATGATTGAGTGTAAAAGTTGATGTTTACACACCTAGCTTGATACATAAATTGATTGTGACTAATAACACTCTACTCAATAGGACCCTACAAACCTCTTCCTAAGTGGAAAAAATTGTGAGTGTGACAAATAAATGGCAAAGGTTAAGAGTCTTAGATCCGATGAGATATAGTACGAAAATGAGTTTATAATCGAGAAATATTTTTTACTTTATAAGTTCGTTTTTTAAATTTGAATTAGACAACTCAAATTTTAAGATAATTTCAAGATCATGTGTATCTCACATCTTTCGATTAAATATTAATCATTGTCGCGGTGCAGTGTTGCTACTAGAGTACTAGCCAAACATTTTTTAAACACTATTGAGAAGTTGGACTAAAGAGCATCAAACATTTTCACAACATAATCGAGAGTCAAATTTTGAAGTGTTAGATCAACTACAAAGTCATCACGGTTTTGTCCTTAGTTAAAAGATCGTTTAGTAGATAGAGGAGTGTATGTATTTGTAAATTATTTAGTAAAAATTTTCAAATAAGATGAGACTTTTTTGTTGTATATTACATATTGGTAAATAACTCTTTCGTGTATGTGTGAATAGAAAGAAGGTTGAATGGTGAATAATTAAGAAAGGGACCATGATAAAGGGAGGTTCAACTAACACGTGAAGATCTAAGGAAACTGGTCATGTTCAATAAATGGTACTACATAGTAAACAATATACACATAAGTAGAAGTGATTTATGACAATGCATTTATAGGCACCTGCTGTGGAAGCTGAAACCATTGCTATCATTCATTGGTACTGCTTAAATGTCATTTATTAAATATCTTACTCCCAACCCAACTCGTTCTTGGTTGGTTCAGCATGAAAATATGGATATTCTATTTGATTACTACACAATTTCCCTTCTCAATTACTCCCTCACATGTTATATTTTCCTTGAAAATATGCATTAATTCATTTATGGTTTAAATATGTTTTTAGATTCTAGGAATATACACTTTTTTCTTTCATTCTCTATAGTGCCAGCATTTTTATTTTTTTTATAAAAACAAAACGATATTCATTTATTCAAATTGATAGAATATATTAGAATTAGCATCACTAAAAACTTAAAAATCTGCAAACAAACAAATTCACAGCATTCAAGTTAATAGCATACAACGGTAAAATGCCTACAAATAATATGATAAAAATCTAAATTTATCGGTATACCATGCTTCCGGATCCGCAACGTTGACGTCCAAATCATTGATTGAATCTGTGATTGACTGAAGCTGATTTTTCAATATGAACCGAACGAACAACGCAACAAGACGTGAAATCAAACAACACCGCACAAGACGATGAACAACACAACGCCACACTCAGACCATGACGAAATCACAAAAAAAAACACAAAAGAAAACACTTGATATATGTAGAAATCACTTATTTAGATTGAAAGATAAGGGAAAAAAGGATGCAAATGAGTGATTTTAGGTCAAAAAAAGATCGAAAACCACCTATCCTCGATGAATGAAAGAAAAAAAAACTTAAGAGAGAAATTGGAGTTTCTCTCACTGAAAAACTAAGACCGGCTATTTTTGCCAACAAAACTTTTTTGTCATTGCAAATAAAACATATTTTGTTTTTGGTTATTGATGTTTTATGTTAGTCTATAAAATTTGTTATAAAACTAAATTAAATATTCTACATATTAAAAAAGATTAATTTCAATAGGAATATATTTCATAGAGATTAAAACAAAACAAGAATGTCAAAAGGTAAATAGTAGTATTCCCCTAAAAAAAAGTAAATACTAGTTAATTTTCAAGACTAAAAAACCAAAAAAGTACTATAAATTGTAGGGTTAAATATGTTTTTGTCGTTATAAATATACAAACTTTTTCATTTTAGTTCATTCAAAAAATTTGTTAGATTTTTAGACCACCAAATAAAAAAATTGTTAGACTTTTGGACCCCCAAAATTTGTTCATCACCATTTTTAGTCTATACTTTTTAGTCAACTCATACTTAATCTTCATATTTTTAACAAAATTTTTCATAAATGGGTAAGTCTCTACTTTTTAGTCAGCGGATGTCAATCCTTCATTTTTTTTTAATAAAATTTTACAGAAATGAGTAGAATATTATAACAATATCTCCCAAGAAAAATTAGAATTTTTTAACAAAACATGAATTTTTATAATAAAATTTTAAAAGGACTAAAACGGAAAGTTGATATTTTTATAGGAGCAAAACATATTTAACTCTAAATTGTATACTTGATGAAACAAAAAATATCTAAACTTTTATTTATATTATTGCCCCACCAATGGCACAGGTTGTACCACTATACAATATACACAAATACAGTGAACCTCACAAACCATTCAATCAGGAGGACCCAATGCATAATACTACACCCCCATACATAAAATCGAGGTATTCTTCTATGGTCACAAGACCAAATCAATAGTGTTTGGATACACACACATAAAAAGATGGTCCTTAAAATATTCAATCACTTTTTTATCAATTTCCTTTTTACTATTAAAAAGATATTTCTTTATGTGTGTGACCAAACACTTTTTATTTGATCATGTGACCATATTAGAATTTCTCCATAAAATCAGAACATTGTTAGTATCAATCAATTCAAACAACAGAAAATTAACACTGGTAAATAATAACAACACCTCACCCAACTCCCAGAAAAAATATCATTCATAAACTCTATTAATTGTTTATTGATTTAACATAGCACAGAAGCAGACACAACAGTATTCTTATTATATATGGAAGTGAAGACATGTCCCTCCTATAAGAACGTGACCTTTCAGAAAGCAAAGACTCCAATTTATTATATATTGAATTGAAATGGATAGAGTAGAATAGACAAAAAGCCACCTCTTAAAATCTTATTTTATTTAACTTGATGGCAAATTCTAAGTGCATAAGAGAGATAAATATTATATACATATAAAATGATAAGCTAGTTTGTTTATCAAAAGAAATTATGCATGAAATAGTTAAAATTAAAGTACTTTCTATATTACAATATGTTTTTGAAAAAATAATTTGATAAGTTAAAAAAAAATCTGATTTGCTACATCCTAAGTAAATTAAAATAATTAGTACAAGAGAATGTGGTGTGGTGGTGGGGACTGGGGCATAATTCTTATCCAGTAGAAACAAAAACACTTTCGAGATGGGTAATACAAGTACATAACAATCCTAAAGGTTATAGAAACTGCAAATCATAATCCAGTTTTAAAATCTACGTACCAGTTCACAGTTCAGCGAACTCGTGTACGGGTTAGTAATTGTTGGAACATTGTTGGAGGCGGCGTGGTTGATAGTCTGTCTTGCACATTTTTAGACAGTGTCACGAAACGTTTTAAAGAGAGCGACCTGGTCGTGACTCAACCTAGTAACAACTTCGGTAGATAATAGAATTTGGGAATCCAAAAACAACAGGAATCAAATTACAAAAGAAAAAGTACGTCAATGTTTAGAAACACTAAATCCAAATCTTCAAAAAAGACAAATGATCCAACCACCAACACAAACAAAATTCCGCACCTACAACTCACTACGCATCAAAACAGTAAACATCCACGGTCATTTCTAGCCAAAGGCCTATAGTCAATCTTCAAAGTGACACCCAGATTAAAGAACAACCCCAATTAATAAACAAACCCAAAATAGAAACTCTCCTATTTTGATTCTAAGTAAAATGAATTATCTTCACACAAATTTAATAAGATGTAACTAATTCTTTGAATCGCATAATAATTAATTAGTGTACTTTCGAAAACGTCATTCATGGAAACTTGTGAATGGTAATAAGGACTTATTTGAAAATTTAAAAACTTAAAGAATTAACCTGATATTTTTATCAAATTTAAAGCACTAAAAGAGATAAGGGTATTAAGGACTTATTTGAAAATTTTAAAACTTGAAGACTAACACGTTTTTGTCAAACTTAAAGGACTAAAAGAAGTATTTTGAAGAAAAAAAATGTTGGAAAGAATAAAAAGTAAAACCTAGTCCGTGACAATAGTGTGAAACATCATTTATTTATAACTTGTTATAAGTTATACATCCCACATTAATATATAAATACTCAAAATCTGCTAAAACTATTTGATGCGGGACTTGTAGGCTACTAGGTTCTTATTTCATTTTTCCGATTCAACATGTGTTTTTTTTATTATGTTGAGTTCTCTATTCACAATCCAATATTAATCTTACTTTCTTTTTTTATTATTATTATCACTCTAATTATATTGTAAGTTGGATTGCCTCTTGAGTGTTTTGAAAAGAAGCATCAAGCAAACAACACGAGAAGAGCAAATTTGTGTTAGTTTCGTTTTAGACTTTCATCAATGTTCCTTTCTGGTATAATGCACTCAATGAATGCACTTTTATCACCTTCCTTACAAAGACTTGCAGGAATCACAACCAAAACAAAACAAAATGCAGTATGTCTATCCACAAATTATGCCTCAAAGCAATGTACACAAAACACAGTTCATAATAATACACTGTGTGCACTACCAGGCAGAGTCATCAATGGGATCAAAAGAAAACCAACAGGCAACAGTAGTCATCACATTTACAAACATCCGCTTGCTATTTTCTTTGGATGTGGTGGATCTCACAAGGAAGTTTATGATGGGAATGTAACTAGACTCTCGGCTCCTTGGTTCGCAAACTAGCAACCGATTCTAAACAGGCTGTGACTTTTCTGTTTTGCTGAAACACAGATTTTGGTAAGCTTAACTCTGTCTCTAGTGTGATAGCGATTTGTTTAAATTCAACTACGCAATAGGCTATAGCGCTGCTATAGGCGCTATTTAACATGAGGGGGAGGTGAGGGATTGTTTTTCTTTTCTAACCTATAAAAGGGGAGGATATGAAGTAACTTTTTAAATTACTCATCTAATTTTTTAAACACTTTCCACTTTTTATCATGGAAATACCTTTAACTCTCAAAGAGTGTAAGATTTTTTGCTTTGTCAAGGAAAAAAATTCCTGGAAAAAAGTGAGTGAATTGATTCCTACAAACCACCCATATACGGAAAGTTTTACAACTTGCACCATTAATTCTGTGGACTCACTTTCCTAATTTAATGTTCAATGGCTGAAACAAACAAACTCTTAAGGGAATTGAGTGCAATGTTGATGTCTGAGATTTGACTATGAAAAAGGATTCACAATAAAATGATCTTTGAGTTTACCGTAAATTTTTTGAAAAGAGGACAAAAAAATGTGAGAAAACGTTAAAAAAATTACAAGAAAGAAGGTGGTGGGGTGGGGTGGGGGGACATGCAAAATGACAGCCACATTCTTAAAAGAATGATAAGATCAAATGAAAATCTTCCATAAGAGTAAGGATATTTTTTATTAGGAACTAAAATTTGAATTATCAATTTCATTCAAGATGAATGAATAACAAAGAATTCTCCTCATATAATCGACAAACTCTTCTCCAATCATTTTTTTATCTCATATTTCTACTATTTTTTTCATCACATTTTTATTTTCTCTCTTTTTTTCTTATACCCATCTCACTCCTCTCCTGCTATGCAAGTGCCTCATTTTTCTGAGACAAAGAAAACGTTCAAATTACAGAATTGCTCTCCTGAGTTAAGTTCAAAACCAGGGAAGAACTTTTCCCACATATTAGAGCAAAACACAGTTTTTGTACTGTCCGAATGTGTACTTCACAACAAATCAAGAGTTTTCGTGTCATTCAAACGTATAAAGTTCCTCCGTTCCTTTCTCGCAAAACCAACGACCAGGGGAAAAAAACTCATCAAGCAACAAGTAGGAAGCACCAATAAACATGGTTTCTGGATAAACGGAAAAAAGGTACCAAGTAATTACCACAGTTGTTAGCCTACTGTTCTATCCTAATTACATGAACTTGTGCCCTTTTGGTTATTACAATAATGTTTGTATTGTGTTATGCCGATTTCAGAAAATATGTAATCAACCATAATATTAAAACTAAAACATAAGATTTTAAACATAAAATGAAATCAGATTTAGCTTCTGTGCAGTAAGAGATGCATGCATTTATACAGTCTCAATCTTAGACACATGACATCGACTACTATGAATACACAAACAAAATTAGTTTAAACAACCTCTTCCATTGATTTAGATCAGACAGTTGAGATTTAAAATTGCACGGAGCAATTATTGCAGGGAATTTGTTTCCCTAAAAAACAGCATACATAGTACATGGAAAGAAACAAAAAAAAAACTTTAACCAAGAATTTCCAACTAACAATGTATCACTATCACAGATGATTTATGATTCTTCGAAACACATTACAGCAGCACACATCACAACCCCTTAGCCACTGTCTTTTATTAACCAGTAAGCGACATCATACATTACATAGCAATAGTTAACCATAAAGTTCACACCTCACTTACTGACCAGCTTAAGAGATTTTGCCTTCTCCTGCAGTGAATCCAGGAGGCTGTCAAAGGCTTTCTTGAATGAATCAACTCCTTCCGATTCAAGCTGTGAACCAACATAGCTCCAATCAATACCCAACTTCTGGATAGCATTGTATATTCCTTCAGCTTCAGATGCATTTGAGTCTATTGTCCTGGCTACAGCACCGTGATCGATAAATGCTTGAAGGGCTTGGTCTGGCATGGTAGATACCTGGGAAGTTAATGAGAAGGTAATGTTAGTTCAGGGATTAGGAAACAATGATTTCCAAGTTTGTTCACATAATCAAGCCTAACGAGATGTTCATTAAAGAAAATGTTTAATTAATCTGAAGGTACTTCAACTAAAATTTTGTTATTAAATCCCTGAACTTGTTGGTAATTTGTAATTAGGCCCTTAAATCAATTTTTTTAATCGGATCCGTAAATTTTGAAATATTATTTAGGGACTAATTAAAAACTATTTAAAAATTTAAGAGACTTGATTTAAAAAAAATCAAGTTCAGGGATCTAAATAAACATTTTTGACAAATTCAGGGACTCAATTACAAATTCTTTTAGTTCAGAGGTCTTTTTGAAAATCCTCAAAAAGTTCATAAATCTATAGAACAATTAAAACTGAAGAAAATACTACTTGGTTCAGATTAACTCCATAATAACTATAAGCAAATGGATTATTGAAAAAATGTGATGGCTTACGGTGTCGGGTCCAATAAGAGGAGCAACATATAAGGTGTCAGGATAGGCAGGATTCTTAACACTGGTTGAAGCCCACAGGAGCCTTTGCTTCTTGGCCCCTTTTTTAACTAGAGCTTCCCACCTTGGACCAGAAAATTTCCTTTGGTATAGCTGGTAAGCCAGTGCTGCTTGGGCTACTGCTGCCTATAAAATTCAATGTCATGACAAGAACATATTTGATATCTAGAGATGTTATATCAAATCCAAACGGCTTACCTTGCCGCGTAGATCAAGGGCTTCTGGGGTGCCAATTTTCTCAAGCATCTTGTCAATGAGAGTGTCCACTCGACTGACAAAGAACGAGGCAACACTTGTGACTCTAGAGAGGTCATTTAACCCAGATGCCTCCAGACCGTCCAAGTAAGCATCAATTACAGCTTCATATCTTTCAAGGGAGAATATCAGCTGCATACCACAAACGTATATTTAGACTCCGGCAACATGGTAAAAGCAATCAAGTCAGATGACACTCATAAAAGATGTTAAGAGACAATTAACTTCTTAATTTACAACTAGAACCAGAATTATGCAGCATTGATACTTCTAAATGAAGATGTATTTGGTGAATGACATGTGTCGGTGTCTAGAATCGATATGACACCAACACATGAGGTTACATTCAATCACTTTTCTAAATTATTACCGGTGTCAACATGTGCATGTCTATGTCCGTGCTTCAAATCCCTCACTTCTAACCAGCATAACCTTGCTACTACTCATTATTATGTTGATTATATCAAGGATTACTTATCAAGTAGCTAACATCCCAACTTATAGCATGTTAACATAACATAATATGATACTCAATTAATTTGCAGACTACATGAAAGAAAGTATCACAAACTTACAGTCACGTTCACACTTATTCCATTGGCAATAACTTCCTTAATTGAAGGGACACATGCAGCTGTAGCTGGAATCTTAATATACACATTGGGGCGAGAAACCACTTTATGAAGCCATTTTGCAGCTTCTATGGTTCCTTCAGTATCCTCAGCAAGCCTAGGAGATACTTCAACAGAAACATAGCCATCACCTCCATCAGTTTGATCATAAATTGATTCAAATAATTTACAAGCATCTTGAATGTCCTTCACTACAAGTTCCCAGTATGCACTGTCAATGTCTTTCCCTGCTTGCACAAGTTCCCTGCATGATCATGTAATTTTAGACCACACCACGAATTAAAAATAGAACATTAAACTCACGGGAATATAATCATATCAGCACACAAGAACACTCAACAGTATACTTTAGGAAGTGAAGACCTTCCCCTCCTATAAAAGAAAAATAGAAATCGAGGAGCATCACTTTTGTCAATGTTGTCCAATAGCATCTCTATCATGCCATAGCATAGAGAGTTTCGAGAAATGGCTATTATTCCGCGATACACGATTTAGTACACATTGTTGTCAAATTGTAGATGTAGGTCTGTAGCATAGAGAGAGTTATTTGAACTAATCGCAATTCTCTGTGATCCGGGATTGACAACATTGACCTTTGTGTAGTTTACCAAGCTAAACTAAATATACTTTTTGAAGGAAGAAACAAAACTAAGAGTAATACAACGATTATGCAGGTTATAGACAGACGAGACAAGAATGAGACATGTCTATGCCTCCACGGTTTACTCTACTTCTAATTACATTGTTGTTCAAATTTGAAAGAAAAACTTTTGGTATTAGTAAATGATTGATGGTACCTGAATTGATCATTGTAAGCACTTGAAGATGAAATAGCTTTCTGAAAGATCTGCAATCATGTGGTATAGACGGTATATTAGAGCAGTGACATCTGATACTATTATAAAGAAAGCAATAAGTTACAACTCTTGAAGTGTTTGGAACATGTTCTAAGTAGTCCAGTATTGATTTTTGAAACATTATTACTAGGATAGAAAACTATCTTCACACAAGTAGAACGGTACAGGCACAATCATACAAGTCTTTTACCACTAGGTGGCAAGAAAATTCTAATTAAATACCATAATATTATTACCGCTGGGTTGCTGGTGACGCCTCGAACACCACTTTCAATAAGAGGAATCAGATCTGTAACGGGTCGGCAGAGATTATCATACCATGGACTCTGTCCTTGTTTCTCGTAAAGATCATGAAGCACTGTCCTCTTTGCAGGAACTCCATTTCCATCTGTTTGGGAGCATTTAATCCTGCAAGGACACAACCAACAGTCAAATATTTGCCTCCATATAAATGTCATTTAGGAAACAAAAAACAAGGACTCAAAATCATCAGTCAACAAGAGTTATGTTGCTATAAATTACTGATTTTGGGGTTCATCACGTTCGTAAAATATATGAATAAAGAAATTATAATATGCAAACATTTAGATTTCTTAATTATATTCCCTAGTTAATATGAACAAGGTTCATTATAAACTTGAGGTTGGCAGAATGAGCAACCATGATTTTGACAAAAGCAACACTTTGAAGTTTCACAAAATTACGTTGCCACCGTGATTTTGCCGAACTCACCACCAATTCAAACATACGCTAAGTATATGTTTGGATTGGTGGTGCATTTGACACAGTATAACACCATGATTTCAGCAAATCCTACAATCTGGAGGCAAACACTGCCCCACTATTGCAAAGTATTATTTTGACAAGCTTAACATTAAAGTCAAAGGATCTGTTTGGATTGGCTTATTTACTGACATAGGGACTTAACTTGAGAGACTGTTTGGGAAAACTTCTGAAAACAGCTTATGACATGTTCATAAGTTGTTTTGAGCTTATTTTTATAAAAGTTGACCAACTTAGCTTATGAAAACAGCTTATGCCTATGCAATTTGACTTTATTTTATCATGTGTAATAATAGATAATAGCTTATTCATAAGTGCTTATAACTGCTTATGCTTTTAAGCTACAAAAATTAAGTTGTTTATCCAAACAGAACCAATGAAAAAAACAAACTTCATGCAAATCAATATTTGAATGAGAATTACTTTTAATTACACCAAAAATTTTAATAAAATAAAACATATTTCATTTTCACTCTTTCCTGAAAATTAAAAGTATTTAATTTTTTTACACCGATAGTGTAATTTTTTTACACATTCATCCAATCAAATCATATTCTTTACATATATATCGCTACTGACTCTCTACAAATATCTATTTGGCATCATTTGATTGGATGTACATGTAATAATTTCTATGCACAGACAGTGTAAAACCTTTTTTACACATGCATTCAAACATATCACATCATCACAGTGCCCCTTTTACATGTTAGTTCTTATTAGTATATCTCCACAAATATTTATATGACATTATTTAATTGGACAAGAGTTTAATTAGTATAATATGTCACACTACAATTATTGTATACATACAATCATTGGATGCATGTGTAAAAATATTTGACACCGTCAGTGTATACAAATCAAAATCAAGAAAACACATCCTTACAACAACAAAACACATCGATAATAACGACTTTCAATCACGATCGCAGTTTTTTTCAACTTCAAAGAAAACTCACCTCAAAGAAGTTACAAAACGGTTTTCACGAGTTGTTGTTAAAGAAGAAGCAGAGAGATTAGTTTTGAAATGATTTGTATTGTTGAAAGCTAAGAAGCACGTTTTGACGGATCTGGATCGAAGAAGAGATTCTGTTAAAGAAGCGCGGTTTGTGTTTGGTGTAGTGATCTTAGAAACGGAAAGTGAAGAAGCCATTGTTGAAAATGAAAATTGTTACAACTATCTCGCTCACGCTGGTTCAATGCTTGTTATATATAAATAAATTAGTATAGTAGATTTAATTAATGAATTTAATTAGTATAATCTATCTATTTGATGTTGTAATATACATCGAATGTGTAAAATAATTATATGCCTTCCGTAAATTCGAGCATACATGCATTGTTTCTATCAACTAAATATATTTACAAGATGATAACCGTTAAATTTATTACAAGAGTTTTATCTTATCTGATTCGAGAGATTAATTTTTACAACCGTCGAGAAAGATATCATATAAATAAAAAAATATTAGGATGAGAGAGTTGGTGGAGAAAGTTGGTGTAATGCACCTTTTGGGTTGACTGAAAAGCCAGGGGCAGGTGAATGGAACAAGGTGTGCTGAAGGGGTAATATGGGGAATTCGATGGTTGTTTCTTGGTTTGGTGGCCATCTTTTGCCACCTAGGTGCTTACGCTATTGTGATTCGGTTTTCATCAAGATTTGACTAAATTCGTTTTGGGAAATTTAA
>Ga0315915_1008454_pt1 | contig 12011 bp, 1 predicted proteins | sample MpolbnodulesMG_FD_207738 | JGI IMG/M metagenome (GOLD analysis project Ga0315915, IMG submission 207738) | Medicago polymorpha root nodule microbial communities from Los Angeles, California, United States - branched nodules | ecosystem: Host-associated > Plants > Roots > Nodule | place: USA... | reverse complement strand
CAAATTGTAATGTGCAAATTGGTCTAATTTATTTGATCTTATTATAATTATTATTGATATTATTATTATTATTATTATTGAAATGCAGTAATTGTAGCTAGCATGCTTTCATCATGTCCTTAATATCCTTCACAATAAAATATAAACAAAATTTTCTTAAGTGCATTAGTGTTATCAAAGAAGAATCATGGTGATTTTGTTGGAGCAATTTAGAGTCTAGGTTTTACAAAATCACGGTATTCAATTTATGCAATTTCAAACATGCGCTAGATTAATCATATTAAAAAAATGTAGTTGCTTATATTAAATTTATACAGTTTCAATAAAACTATTTTTTGGTCAAGTATGACTAAAAAATCACCTCTGGTAAGATGAATTATTAAAGTGTTTGGGATTCGAACCCTAATTCCTGCATATATTATATAATATTTCTACCAACTAAGTTAAACTCACAGTACCGATAAAAACTTACTTATATTGTCTAAATTAACTTCTATATAACTAATTAATTGATATATTCAAAATACAAAAATTTATATTAAACTAAGTGTAATTTAGAGATACTATTGTTAAATAGGCAGGAGAAATTAACATTTTCTTATATTTAGTTGCAAAAAAACATGAGGTGAAATTTACTATAGTACTAGAAAGTTGCATATGTAAATCTGACCATAGTTAATAATTAAATTAATTAGTAGTGCTCTTTGTATTGAAATAATTCAAACACAATTTGTATGATATCCTGTTAAGGCAATGAATTTGGCTTTGTATCATTCATTATGTGCACAGAATATTTATGCTGTTGTTGCAGGTATTCAGTTTAGTTGTTTTATATGTTGTTTGGCTGAGAAAAGTGTGTAACAAAGCAAAATTATTCTTTTAGATCTAAGTTATAAAGTCTCACTCGTGACTGTTTCAATGTACCAATTTATATCCACTGTATTATTGGACTTATCTCTCTGTCTCTCCCTCTTTCTTTTAGAAATTCAGAAAGCTTTAATTGTACCTTTTATTTATTTATTTAATAATAATAAATAGAAATTATTTATTTAATAAAAAATAAATGTGATTGCTGTTTATAGTTTTCTTTTACCTTTCTCCACATAATAATAGAGGTTTCACCCCAAAAGAGATTTCAATTAATAAATGCTCAAAGAAGCAAACAAAAATCCAGAATGAAGTATAGAGAGAGAGTGAGAGAGATAATTCCCTGACCTTTCCCTATCTTGATGATTTGTTTTCTTCTTTTATACAAGTAAATTAAATGTCATATGCAAGCTCTATTTGGCACTATTATGTGTCCTAGAGTGTTAAAACCCCATCCCTGTTTAAGGGCATTAAAGTTACCTTGTCCTATTGATTAATATTAATGTAGAATATCACCATTAATAGTAATTTTTTTAGTATACATAAAAAATGATTGTACAATAAAAATGATTAATAATCTTGACAAAAAAAAAAGATTAATAATCTGTTTAGTATTTGTCTTAATTAATTTTTTATAACATGTCTTAATTTTTTAATCTAAGCTTAAATTGTCTAATGCATGAAATAAATTACCATCCAAGTGAAGTGGCTGCAATTTTAATGCTCAAATGCCTACTTCTGTATCCATCTCTTTATTTGGAAGGGTGATTCCTAGCTATAATCCCCTTATATCACAGGGCAAGGACAAGTAAATTGGGATAGAATACAACCTGAGCCCATGAGGGAATATTATAACCCCAACATTTTGATGGGTAAGCGATAGTGACATACCCACCTCAAACTTTGAAGAATAATAATTGCTTGAAAATAATTAATTAAGTTTGTCCCTAGATAGAAACAACATAGTGTGACATAATTGATTCAAAAAATAAATAAAATAGTGTGACATAAATTAATTAAGACTTTTTTTACAAAAGAAAAATATATTCATTCATTCAAATTGATAGAATACATCAGATACAATAACATGATCAACATCGCAAAAAACTTATAGGTGAATCTGCAAGCAAGCTCACAACACCCAAATTAATAACATACAACGACAAAATAACTACAAATAATATGATAAAATATAATTCACCAGAACACCCATGCGCTCGGATCTGCAACGTTGATGTCCAAATCATTGATTGAATATGTGATCAGTTGAAGTTAATCTTTCAATATAAACCAAAAGAACAACGCAACGAGATGCATAATCAAACAACGTCGCACAAGACGACGAACAAAACTACGTCGCACTCGAACGACGAAATCACGAAGAAAAAAACATAATAAAAAACTTGATATATGTGAAAATCACATATTTAGATTGAAAGAAAAAGAAAAAAAGATGCAGAGGGATGATTCTAAGTTAAAAGTTAGCCTAAAATCACCCCTCTTTGATGAATGAAAGAGAAATATAATTTAGATAGAGGGTGGAGTTTCTCGTGTGTATCTTATACCTTATTAAGAGTTTGATATGTGATCTGAGTGTATAGGAAGAAAAATATACGTCGTCTCTTTAAATAAATTTTGATTATTTGAGTGATGGATTTTCACATTTTTGCATAAGAAAAAGTTGTAGCTGAAATATAGTATGTCGGTATCATGTTTTATTTGGCAGTAAAATCAATTAGGGGAAGTTTGTTGTATTTTTAACCATATTATGTTCAGGGTGCCTAACTTTGTTACACTTACCATCAATCACCTACACGTGGTAGACCTACTACGTACCTATTACAAATGACAAGGGTAGAAAATGATATTTCTCAGAATGGTATGTACTGTATGCATGATGTTCCTAACAGGTTGCATATAATTTAGTGTAAGGATTCTCATTTTGTTTTTATAGTTTGGAACAAAGATTAGTTTCTTAAACAAAACAAAATCTTAGTAGTTGTGGTTCATATCAATTCAATATTAATTAAGTAGCACAATAAGATCAGTTTAAGTTGAGCATAAAATAATGAAAATCAAAAAATATTTTGAACTCAAATTTTAGTATTAGGCATGTAGGTTTAGGACTAAAGGGGACAAAGAGAATGCAAATAGTAAGAGATGTAAGAGTGATTCAATGGTTGTGACGATAGAGTTAAAGAGATGAGTGAGATAATGAGATTCAAACCTCATTCACAACATAATATTAACATTGGTTGTTTAAAAAAAATTAAACTTCATCGTCTATTTTTTTAGGGAAATAAAGCTCATCGTCTTATAATTGTTTTTGATACAATCAACACACATCACTTGGGTGAACACCCTAACTCTGGTGCACGCCACCTCACCTAAGCACCCCTTTTGCATCAGACACCGTACATGTGTTCCCTAACAACCTCTTGATGAAGCGCTACACTTCATGGAAACGGTTATTCTCACACACGTCAATATAAGGGTGACTTAGCTTCACCCCTAAGGTATGATTCACTTTTCCCACACTTTTTACACATTCCATCTCATTTCCCACACTGATTTGGGCGTTGGAGGGCTAAGGTCCCTACATACATCTTTCATTTCACCGTGAAGACTCATTGTCACTGTATCGAAGCACTTTCTGCCACTGTTACCTCCATTCCTCACCAGAAATATCAAGTTTATTTTTCCATTTTTATAGAAGATCAAGTGACAAAGAAAATTTTTACTTTCAAGATAAATGAATGTGGTCCTAATTCAATTTTGTTATATGCAGCCCAGAGTGACAGAAAGCTCTGACTCTACAGTTTATATATATGGAACTGTCAATGGTAATTATTAGATGAAGGACTGTGTAAATAAACTAGTATAAGTATAAGCAAGAAGAATGGTCTACATTATTTAAGTGCCTAAAATTAAAGGTATTTTAAGTTAGGTGACTTCTTGCACAAAATGATTATGTCTAGAACGGATATTGAAAAGGTAAATGCCTTTCCCTTATGTATATGAGTTAGTAACTATTTAGCCTCCCACCCCACTTTTGGGACCCCCCTTTTTCTTTTTTTCTCTTTGTAGTTTGTGGTAATAAGAGAGTAACAACATAAAATTAAGTTATATTCATAATATACTTATTCATGTATTCCTTTTGAGGTCATTTTTGTATTAGGTATTGCCAGCATTGGCCCCATCTTGGTCAAGCTTTTTTCCAACTTTAGGTTACATGCTAACATGGGTCTTTCATTAGGTTTTACTTTTGAACAATATCATTTCCATTCAAGAACTTTGGAAAGTAAGGGAAATGACATCTCAATAATGGCCTAATGGAATAATATAAAATAATAAAAAAAATCAATGCTACTTTTCTAAGTAAAAGAGGGAGTTTGAGAGGGTATTTACCAAATTTAACATGTATAAAGAATTGCTAGTCGCAAAAGTATATGGATAGAGATATCTAGGGCTATATATGAAAATAAGTATTGCATTTGTTCTATGATGATGAGTTTGACAAGTATACGATGCTGTGCAAATAATGCAAAAGAAGTACAAGTATCCTTCTTATACAAGGTTTGAAACTAATATTACTACTATTCACTAAATTGAGACTTGTCTAATTACAAAATAAAATACGAATAGAAGCAAGGTGGGGCTAAATATTAAACTGTAGGGGACCAACAAAAGAATTAAGAACTTGTAAGTTATAGCTCAAGTTAATATTCATCAAAATCAATCTATCAAATATCAAAATATATATATGACTCTGTCACAGGGAAGGAATATGCAATCATCAACAATCATATGATCCAAAAATTTCCTATACAGATTTAGGACATGATGGTCCTCAGTATAGTTCTCGTCACATGTGGGTAGTGCCCATCTTCATATTTTGTAAGGTGACTACTATTTACACTCTCTTCAATTATTCTTGGTTTTTTTTTTTAAGAATGTATGTCTTTGAATATCTTATCTTAATCCGCCCAAAACCAAGTCATAATAGAAAGGCAGGCATTATCATATATCCTCCTTAACATAATTGTAAATATAGAAAACCAAATAAACCACACACACATTTCATGCAATCTATCTTAAATGCAAGACCATACGTTTTAGCACCTCAAATTTGCTCCTGATCGGGGCGTAACTCCTGACCGGGCTATTTTGTATGAAACTTGATTAGCTCATAACTCCTGTTGTAATTGACTTAAAATTGATGTTTGAAGTTCAGCGAAAATTGGGGCACGATTTGGTGAGACCGTGACACAATTTGATGCAAGTTTTAGGAGTTTTGGTTTGACAAAAATCAGGCCATGATTTAGTGGATAACGTTCAGTTGTACTGTGTACGAACTAGAAAATCAGGGCACCATTTTCTCGGGATAGAGACTCTATTTAAGGCTTCATTCTTCATATTTTGAGAGAGCTTCAAGAGAAAGACACTTGAAAAACCAAATGAGAGAACCTTAGGGTTGATGGTCTTTGGTGAGAGTTTATTTATTGGGTTGGGAAACATTTGTAAACACCCTCGGTAGTGGAGTTTCATTATTGGAAGGATAAAGCTTCCTTTAGTTTTTCTCTTAGAATTCATTTATGAGTGTGGGTTGAAAAATGGATATAAATTAAGGTCTGTTCTGTGCGAGCTTTTAAACTAATTTCTTGTAACATCTTTGTATCATTTTTTATCACAGTGGATTAGATAGTTGCTCTCTCCCTCATAGTAGGTCATTTTTGACTGAACTAGGTAAACAATATTGGTGTGTTGTTTTCTTTCTCTTCTTTCTTATCTTGGTTGCTTTGAATATGTTTGTGGTGTTGTTTGACACTTAGATCTAGGTCTGTTTGTTGTTGTTGTTGCTTCTTAAGACTAATTTATTCATTGATTACTACTTTCTTTACTCCACACATCTAGGTTTTATTGATGTGATTATTTGGTTGAATTCACAACAATTCCAAACCGACTTTTTTCAACGAGGTGAATAATTTTGAGGTGCCTAACAAGCAACCATCATAACCTATTTTCTTTCTACATTGATATATCAGTTTGCTATATAGTAAACTCGATATTATAAGAATTGGTATTGGGCGAGATTAAGATATCATATTAAAAATATTCTTAAAAAAGCTAGAATAAGAAGTGAGGTGTAAGTAGTAGTTGACTTACAAAATATGAACATTGACGTTATCCACATTTGATAGGATCGGATGGAGGGAAATAATATCATAAGTCGTTGCACACTTTGCATGCAATCGATATGCAAATAACCATTTTCCTTCAACAATTGAGTAATGGAAACCTAAATTTTTAAATCATGTTAATTAGCCTCTGTTTTATCTCTATCTCTGCATTAAAAATTGATATATGGAATTGAAGCAATCAAGTTTCATCCTTCTCCGTCACAAAAATTGATTTATCGTGTCCTAAAAATCGAGAATGGTATGTGCCAATTTCTCAACTTTACCCCTTCAAAACCAACTAATACTCTGAAAGTTTAAACTCATATAAGAGGAGAAGTAAGATTATTTAGTATACTAAAAATACTTTTGAAATAAAATTCTTACAACATTTTCATATGACGTAATAATGAAATATGAACTACATATAAGGCTTTTGCAATATTTTTTTGATTGTTTTTAGTAAATGAGTGCGTTTCTTTTCTATTCATATTCTTTCTTTCTAATTCTATCTATCTATAAAACTTAATGTCCACCAAATTTACTTTACTACCCCAACAAGATTTTTTTCTCTCATTTCACTCTCCTCATTTCTCACATTCTCTCTAAAAACAATATCAGCTCCCTTCACCTTGTGCTCTAAAATAAATTGTACTCTGCTCTAAAAAATTGCTCAAAATCATTGTGAAATCTTTTTGTTTTCTTGAATCAAATAAACTCATCACATTTTAAAGGAAGAAGGAAGTTTAAGGCAAAACAAAATTAGTGATAGTAGAAGATAATAAAAATTAAGAAACAAAAAAAAAAAGGTATAATCAGAAAGGGGAATTAGGTCCACACAACATAGTTAGGGGTGTCAGAAAAGGTTATCGGAAACTTACTCATTTTTAAAAAATAATTTGATATAAAGATAGAAGGAAAAGAGAGCATGAAGAATATATATATATATAATCTAAGGGAGGCCGAGCGGAGGAAATTGCAGCGGAGAAAGTGCTACTGGTAGCGATGAGATGAGACAGAGAAAGGGAAAGGTCTTGAGCATCCTAGGTAGAGGGAATACTCTCAACATGAATCCCATAACATTTTGTTAACTTAACTTTTTTTCTCTTAATCTCATATTTGTCAAGCATTTATTCACTGATATTGGCACAATAGATAATACTATAATATTAACAATAAATATTTAAACTTGATAGACGAACAAACACAATAAAATTGTTTACTTAGTCCGGTCTAAATTGATCTACATCTGGGTGGGAGAGCAACTCTCCGATCGAGTATGAAAAAGTCTTTACAAGAAATACAAAGTAGTTTAAATAAAGTAGCTTCAAGAACTCTCCAAGAGAAAACTCTAATTTCTACCCATTTCTCAATCTCTCAGCTCAAAAGAAGATTCCGAGAGAAATCAAGAGAGAAAGCTTAGTTCCTTCCTTTAACGAGATATACTTAACTAATGTGTTTAGAATATATTTCTCAACCCAAGAGTCTTATTTAGAGGTGTCCCTGAACATGGGCGGGAGGGGCAGCTACCAGAGTACCATTTTTTTAGGGGCACGAAAATTATTATTTTTACTTAATAGTTAGTAGTATATATATACATATATATTTTTTTAACTCACTTTGATTGATTCTATTGAAAATATGTTTTTAGAAAACCTTACTTATGAATATATCTTTTGTAAAAAAATGTAAGAAGAAAAACATTTGAATAATTAAAAGAGAACTTTATTGATTCGCCTAGGACAATCAAAGTCTTAAGACCGACCTTGGTATCACCCCAAAAGCACTTGATCCTTTCTTTTGAAGTTTCCTTAAAGTTCTCTTTTTTAATATCTTAAGATACACCTTTCGGCCACTAATATAAGTAAAGTTATCTTTTTGGATTCATTAAATAATTGATGTTTCTGATTTATATTATAAATAAATAAGATAGGCTAGATATTCAATAAATCTGAAAAATGACTGGAGTGTGTACTTAACAAGTGAAATAAACAATGCTTAATATGGTGCCGCCTCCTATCCCAAACATATTAGTTGATTGATATGATTTCTCAATCTAATCCTAATCACATATTGTGCAATTAAGGAATAATTACATTTTGCTTCAGATCTTACAAAGTGCTCTAAAAATCGACACCTTACATATTAGTGTTGTCAAATATAGGCAATGGAGGCGCAATGGTTGATTGTGGTGGCGGATATTTTTTGACAACTAACACGGCCAATTTGTGGTCAATGGCGGCGCCATGGCCTTTTTATGGCTGATATGGAGGTGGATTTTTGATATGGAGGTGGATTTTTGGCTCTCCATCATCCTTAATAAACATTCCTCTTATTATACCTAATACTTATTTTAGAACTTATAAAAAAGAAAGCAGTAAAAGTAAGGCTGTCCGTTAAACATTGACGTTGGAGTGTGTTACTCTTAAGGTCTTAGTTTCGATTCTTCTCGGTGCCAATTTTTGTGGACTAGTTTGGCTTCTTAAAAAAAAAAATTCTAAATAATATCAAGTTCTGCAAGTATAAGGTAGTTAATTTCCCGGCATGTATTACCATGTCAACATCCTCAACATTGTTTCCATATAGGTTATCATGCACCGATGCAAAATTGTGTTTTGTTCAAATTCCGCTATGTAACAATGCTATAGCTCCGCTATAGATATTAACGGGCAACATTTTGTACTAAACATCGTATCACATACAGAGATGAAAACAAAGCTGTAAACACAAATATAAATGAAGGTGCTATTTTACTTGAAGGTGTGGGAAATAGACATGATTAAAAACTGTAAAGGTACAAAATAAAATGGATATCAGTGACAAAAGCCTGAGTGAGTTGATTAAAAATGCAATAAAATAAGAAGCCCTTTAATCTTTTATTTATTTTTTAAATGGAAAATGATAGTTATAAAAAAAAATTGAACTTTAATAGACAGAGTTTCATCATCAGCTCCACCATTGAAATACTGTTAAACAAATGAAGGTCCAGCTTTGGATTTGAATAGAACATTTACTATGTACAAACAGAGGCGGAGCCCTTTAAGGGCGTGACCCACCCGGAAAAATTAAAAAATAACGATTATAGGTTTATTTTGCGAGATTTTAAATAATTTTGTGATGTTTTTCGATTCGGCACATCAAAATCTCTGTAAAGTGGTGTAGTGGCCTATCCAAAAATAAAAAATCATAGGTCTATTTTGTGAGATTTTAAACAATTTTTCGACGGTTTTAGATTTCGGCGATTCCATAAATGGCATACGTGATTTTTGTCAATTCTATGCTTGACAAGTTAGTGGAGGATTACATACCTTCTAATTTATGGGGTGTTTCAAACCTCTTTTATATTGTATGTCAACTAAAAATTGTTCCAATTAACATTTGTATTGTAAAAAATAAAGTTTCATAATTTAGTGGTCCACCCAAGCCATTTTTCTGGCTCCGCCAATGTGTACAAATCTAGTCGTCAATAAGTAGTAACATACTGTTTTATTGCCAATGGTAGTAGATGTTTCCAAAGTTTTGGAAATATCAAAACTGAAATCAAAGAAGTTTCCTGATAAGATTCAAAATACTTCCAGATAATAAAAATAAATGAACACAATTTCTTTTCGACTGTATTTAGCAAGCATCAAACACAAGCATCATAAGTAAAAACAAATACATTCTGCATAAGATTAGCAGTACATAATGAAGTCGAGAACAATTAGTTAAAGAAAATATCCCTAAAATCAATATTGTATCATAGTACATTTTGAAGTATCTAAGGTGAAAATTTAGGTTTTGTTTCCCTAAATTAGCACTTTGTCTTTTATAATAATGCTTTTTCTCAACAAGAACAAACTTTATTCATAAAACAATAAATCAGAGGTTTTACAACTGTTTCCCTACAGCAATTCCTCCTTGTATATCAGTCTCTTCTTAAAGTAAGCGACAAGCTAAAATATTGAAAAGGAAAATCATAAGAAAATAATATTGACTAGCACTTGAATTGAAAGGCAATGGTTTCATTGGTTACAAAAATGTATTTTCATAGTTACACAAACCTTATACCACATAATTATGCAAGAAAAGTTTCACTTTAAAAGAGATGTTTCTCTTTGTTCACTCTTTACTATGTTGTCTTCCATTGTTAATCACCTTATGCCATTGATCTTATCCCTTTCGAATCCCCATCCAATTTTGCTAATCCACCATTCCAAACACAACCTTGGAAAAATCTCTTTCTCTTCTACCATTTCGAGTGCAAGAAGAAGACAATATTCGAGCAGAGGTTCGGACAAGTGAACTAAATACTTATGGATATATTGTATTGGGGTTTAGTCCATCTCTAATATGTGTTTATGGTTATAGTAAATATGTCAAATTGCATTATATGCTTTAATATTCATTTTCACCTTTGCTTTAAGTCTATTCCTCACTTTGACTAAAAGTCACTGAATTACCATTTACCAATACAGGATCATATTTAGGCCTCATACTTGCATGGCTGCAAATACAAGCCCGCAACCATTCTGCCGTACTCTATAAAATTAAAAAGAAACAATAATAGAAGAGTATATTAAAGGTAGAGAAAGTCTAAGTTGGTCACAAACACAAATAAAAATGACTTAAGCACACATACATAGATATGAAAAATTTAAAGATAAAAGTAAAAAATGATATGACTAATTTATTTTTCATTTAATTCTTTCAATTTATGTATGTGTGCTCAAATATTTTTGATTTAGGTTTGTGACTAGGTAAGAAATTGCTCCAAAAGGTATGTTTGAGACAGAGGTTTCTGATTCCAAGTATTATAAGTTTTTCCACAATATGTTTTAACAAGTATCATAAGTTTTTCCACAATATGTTTTTAATAATAAACAAACAAAATTTAGAAACGATTTTTGGCTGTTCCCAAAGAAAAATATATGCTGAGAAAAGTCAACCCGTAAATAAATCCTAAAGAAACCAAAAATACCTCAAAAAATTAATCTGAATAGTTGCACATGAAAGACGTTAAAAAAATTCAAGCTTAGAGAAACCAAAAATACTACGGGAAAATAAAATAAATCCGTCCGCGCAACGCACAAGTCTTATTCTAGTGACTATTAATAACAAAAAGAGTGTGCTGCCTTGTTCCCCTACTTAGTTCTCAAATGTGTCTTTTGTTATGTTAGTTTGGTCCTCAAATATGTTTTTGTTAATCGATTTGGTCACCAAAGACACACTTATAAATGTGTGTTTGCTTGTATACTAAATTCTCCATCTTTACAATAGTATTAGAATTTAGAGTCTAACTCAATGTTGCAAAACTAAAACTAAACCATTAGGTTCTTCCAGGCAAAACAAGAGTTGCCTAAGCTAATACCGTGGGGTTTCATTTTCTGCTTCAATATTTTTGCTTTTACGTTCAAAGTTATTATTGTAAAAAAAAAGCTCCATACCATCTTAAAATAATTTAAACAAAATATGTTTGATAAACACAAACATAACCCATTTGAATGCCCAAAAAATTCGAACCATCCACTATTTATTATTTTAATTACATAGATATTTATATATTTATCATTCACTCAAATAATTAAAATAATTTTTTTAAGGACACATTAGTCATTTTATCTTGTACATTCTTTTATTATTTTTAATCTTTTCATTTCTATTTCATTAGTTTTATTATTGTGTGACATATAGTGGTAGACACTTGGACCCCTTAAATATTTGATTCAAGATTTGATGGCCTGTGCGTATGAAAAAGCCTATGTTGAGAGATGAACTAACAAGTTAGCATTGATGTAATAATGGTATTTGTTGAGAAATACGATCTTTTAATTTTTTAAACAAGACTTTAAGATACATATTGTCGCGTCATTTTTGGAGATCAAGCTATTTTATTAGCATAGACTCACTATTTTATTTCACGACCGAACATTTGTTTTTTTTTTAAGAAAAGGGGGAAAAAGTTCAAACTACCCCTTTGAAAAGATT
>Ga0315915_1008453_pt1 | contig 12011 bp, 6 predicted proteins | sample MpolbnodulesMG_FD_207738 | JGI IMG/M metagenome (GOLD analysis project Ga0315915, IMG submission 207738) | Medicago polymorpha root nodule microbial communities from Los Angeles, California, United States - branched nodules | ecosystem: Host-associated > Plants > Roots > Nodule | place: USA... | reverse complement strand
AACAACTTTTATTCCATATTATTAACGATTTTTCCATGTAACAACTTTTATTACTACTTGTAACAACCCTATTACTAATCAATTATTTTATCGTCTACATCTGTTGTTATCGATTACATCGTTATTATTTCGGTACTTTATTATCCTTATTTAATTAAGTTTAAGGGTAAAACAGTAAAATAATTTTAAAATCTCTCCCCTCCCCTTGCGAATCAAACACATTTTTAATTAAAATATCTCCCCTCCTCTCCCCTCTGTTAAAATCCCTCCCCTTCCCTCTCCTCCCCTCCTAATTCTCGAACCAAACAGATCCTTAAGAATTGCTTGAACTAGAATTTGAAGTTTTTTTATTCTAAAATTGATTTTTACACTAGAAATTATTGTTCAACTTACTTTTACACGAAGGTATTCAAACATAAATCGTTTTACTTTCAATTCACTTTTAAGCGGAATCATTTTTTTAAATTCAATTTACGCATAATTATTTTCTGTTACCACTGGTACAAGGTTAGGATCCTCTCCATTTTCAAACAGAAATGGAAGACTTTATTTAAAGAGATATAGACATAGAAAAAATTTAAAATATTTAAATAAAAATTGATGATAGTGAAACTAACTTAATAGTGTGATCTACTATATGTATTTTGTGTCTATATTTCTCTAAATTAAACTCTTAAAAAAAAATTAAATGGAGAGGGTCTCAATTCATATAACATAACCAATCTCACACTTGGTCATTTCTTATTGCTTTCATCATTTTTCCACGGTCAGTTCACAAAGACGATTATTTAAGTCTTTGCTTGATATCAATTGGAGCATCGATCATTTCACAAATAAAGTGAAATGATAGAAAAATATATATCTTGCTTGTGTACACATTGAAGTCCAAACGAATACTTAAAAAAGTTATAGGTAACTATGATAAAGCTAATAACAAGTTTGATCCCAATCTCCATTTCTCTATTAAAGTAATATTTCAAAATAGACAAAATGAAAGATTTACCTTATATTTATATAACAAAAAAGTTTAACCATAAGAATCAACATCTAAGAAACAAAATTCAAATAGGAAACTAATAGGAAGAAGTCCACAGTATGATCATAAGATCTTCTCATCAATTTAGTATCATCAATTTAGTTCTCAAACATCTAAAATACCAGTCAAAATAGTTAATGACAAAAAGAAAAAAATTTCAAATTACTTTTTGAAAACTCGATATCTGATTCAAGGACTGACTAGCTAATCTGAAGGGATCAATCCTGCCACCCACTAACTTTCAAATTATTTTAACGTCGCTAGTTTAAATGACATTTAATATTTTTACTAACTAAATTGATATTTTTCAATTACAAAATGATTCTCAACATTTTTTCTCAAATAAAAATTGCAACATTTATTCACTATAAAGCATCGATACATACACATACCAGACACCGAACACATTTTCGATGTATTAATCCTGGCACTAAGTTTACACATAAAATAAAAACATAAACTATTGAAATTCATTTTAAATCTCCACAACCTTATGAGGATTGAATTGCATATGGAGGCCAATAAATATGAAACTCAATCTTATAAACAACAGTAAGACCCTTAAGATCAACCGGAGAAGATGTAACATATCCTTGAACAAACATGAAATCTTCAGTACCTCCAACTATAGGATGATCCGAAGCTTTAACATTGTTTGTTCCGCCAACAATAGATACAGAACCCTTATGATTCTTCAAACGAAGAGTTAGCTTCGCAATCGAAATGCTTCGAAGCCCATCAAGACTAGAGGTGATGGAAGTACCTTCAGCAATTCCAACTAATTTGGAGGATCTATTTGATGTTAGAGTCAAAGGATCTTGGAACACAAATAATGTTCCAAAGGGTGTTGTTGTTTGTGTGACTCCAGCACTTCCTTTTATACCATTCACTATAATATAACCTGTTTTGTTTATTGTCTCGTGTTGGTAAAGTGAAAAGTGGATGGATTTTAGGTTATTGTGGTGATGATGATGAGAAGAGCTAGAAGTGGTTTTAAATTGAATAATGGCTAAGAATAAAACAACAATAAGATAGTTGTGTAATGAGGATGCCATAATTAACTATATGATTGTTAATTGTTATAGCTATGATATGATTTGAACAAAGGAGGGTGGTGTCTCATTATATACATGTACAAAAGTTTGTTTTCGTTCTTCTTCTTTTTTTTTATATTTGTTTTTATATTTGATAAAAAAAAATGCCTCAAAAAAATTATTTGTATTTTGGTTTTAGTGGAAGACCAAAGAAGACTTTTTTGTTCACATAAATTTGTGATATGAACACTAACCGTCATCTGCAGCTAATTAAGTCAAGGAAAATGATAGTGCTGTAATAATTCTAAATTCTAATAAATTTAAGGCTGTTGGACCATTATTTGTGTAGATTTTAATAATAAAGGATCTTGAAGACCAAGTCATAGATTACAGTAGGGTGGTAGTATTTATGCGCTTATATATATATATATATATATACGAGTTTTGCTAGAAGTCATTCATGAAGATGTCTTTTAGCAACTTACACCTCAAGGTGTGATTTTCACTTTTTAGTTATAACTTTGCCACCGTAATGATATTCATTCTCCTGCTAGAAAACTTGTTCTCCACCATTTCATACATGCATTGAAACCGATGCAAACTATATGCCTAAATTGAGTTGTTGTAATTGAGATTGGAGAGAATAAACATAATTTCATAGGAACTGCATTGAATTTGTGAGAAAATGGTTTGAATGGATCACATCGAAATCCCTTTAAATTAAATTCATAAAGATCACAACCTTTGAGTATGAAATATGAACAAGGAGATCGTGACTCCTGGAGATGGGCATTAGTGATAGCAAGAAGAAACATAAATCATGAATCGTTAGTTAATTGAACTTTGTTGTGTGTTACGGCTGATGGGAAAAACAAGTATGCAATCCTGTGAGTCTAGAGAGAAAAAGATCACGTTATTAATTTAACAAATAAATTCATATCATTTGATTAAAAACACTCAACGGTTGAGATTTGGTGTTAACGAATTCGTTGACACCAGGTATCAACGGATCCTGACTCATATATATCAAATTTTTAGATAACTTTTGCAAAAAAAAAAACTTTTAGATAAGTTTTATTCGAAAAGAAGTTAATTAATAATATTGCTCATTTTCTAGCTCAAGTGACATTATTTATTATTATTAAACATCAATTCTTTAATTATATTCCTCTATTTATTATTACAACTTTAATGAATAAAAAGAGTTAATTTTCTTTTTAGGGAAAAAATAAAATAAAATTGTTGGACCTTCAATTTCCTGGGTCCTCACTACATCTTTGTCTTTGACTCGGAAACTATGGATGTGTACATGTGGAACGTGTGTTTTATGTTTAACTTAAACCAAAATGTATGGACCTCATATACTACTCCCTCTTTTTATAAAATCAACATCAAACAAGCGAGGTATATTTTTGCATATTTTCTTTCTATTTTACCCTCATTTTAATTCATTCCTAAATTCTTATTTTTCTACACACACTTTATCTTTCCAATAAATTTAATATGTTATCTTTCTCTCGTAGTAACAAACAATTGTCAGTTATTTTTTTCTCCAAGAAATTCCTATTTTTTTGCGTGCTCTCTCTGATAACAAACAATTGTCAATTTTTTAAATGTTGTGCACATCTTTTTAAGTCAATATAAAAATTATTCCAACTTCACATTAATCAAAAGCTAATAAAAAATTAACTTTCTTCCAACTCCTTTATCAAAGTTATATTAAGGCTTCAACCATGACTTCAACCAATACTAGATTCGCACTATGTGACATAAATTTGAATGTTGAGATTACTCCTTTACCAGATTTAAGTATTGTTGTTGAAACATCATTAGGAAGAAAGATTTTAACATCTTTCTAATCACGGAGCGAAACTCAATATGTTGGGAAGATTCTTCTCCTTCTTCTGAATATTTGTTCAAATCAAATTCATAATCTGCATCTTCATTTCAATCAAAATCCATTAGTACTCTTGATTAAACTTCTTTTTCATCATTGTCATCTTGTTCTTGTATCTTGTCAAATGAGTCTTCAACTATTTCTCCCTCTTCATCTCTCATCAGTAGTTTCAATGAGTTTTCCATATTTTCTTCCTTTTGTACATTCATAGAGTCTTTTTTTTTTCTTCTCTCAAATCTGGTCGTTTACTTTGCACTTGAAATTTTTAACAATTGATACTCTTCTTATTTATAGAATTTTGACTCTTTTTGAAATCATTGTTTTGTAACAAAATTTTGTTTAAATTTGAAGATAACAAAAAACAAACTTTAGTTTTTCAAATATATAGCATTAATTAGTTTTATTGTAAAAGATAAGAGTAATTGATAAATGATATAATTGACAAATCGTACCCTTAAAATACAAAAAGACAGTTAAATAGAAACGAAAAATTCACCCTAAAAAGACACTTAAAAAGGAACGGAGCAAGTAATATCTTAAGGTAATAATTAAGATTTATTTAAGTTTATTTCACAGCTTTTATTTTAGATTTTCGTGTAGATAAATATTAGTTATATCTACATAAAATATGATCGTATATATTTCTATTACCTCAGTTTTATGAACGGGCCTCAAGACAAAAAACGAGCACTTCTAGTTTTGTATGGAAAAATAAGAGTTTGCAAACAAAATTCATATTTTTTTTGTTCTACTAAAATTTTCTATAATTTTAAAAAATTAAACATATATTCCAACATCAAACCTTCAATTTTATATTTATTTAATTCAAATTTTCATTAGTTGCATTCAATTTTAAACTTCATTTAGTTGAATGCAACTAATGAAAATTTGTACCCGTTCATTAGTTGCATGCTGTCAAAAAGCATGATTTTTTTTTCTCCTTAAAAAAAAGCATGATGTTTTGTCCCTGTTTTGCATCTCAGCCGTTAATTATATTGATCAATTATATAGATCAAACGGTTTAACTGTTATAGCGTCCTAGCGTTCTACTGTAACGGCAGGAAATCCAAATCAGTTCATATTGGGCTTGTGTTTTTTTTTTTTTATCACAATATCAATTCTTAAGCATATTCTAAATCTGTACCTATTCTTGATTTGTTAGTTGGTTACCTTAGCTTCTACTCCATCAACATGTCGTAATTTGATTTGCTAATGTTATATGCATCTTGACACACTAAGTACGTATGATAGTACGTATGATGTTTATTTTGGCGCGTTGTCCAGACTTCTGAGCATTAATAGCCAATAGAGCTGTAATTGGTACATGGACAATACTGAATGTGAATGAAACAACCTGTTTTTATTTCCTAGGACTAGTATCTTTTTAAGCTATCTATCAAGGATAATTCTTAATTGATCAAAACTACAAATATCCATCACTTAGGCACACACATAAATTTATATAATCATTTAAATATTTTAATAAATAGAAAACTAGTATCTTTTTAAGCTATCTATCAAGGATAATTCTTAATTGATCAAAACTACAAATATCCATCACTTAGGCACACACATAAATTTATATAATCATTTAAATATTTTAATAAATAGAAAATTTTTGAGGATTCTTTTCGACTTTTTCTATTCATGTGAATGTGTTTAAATTATTTAATTTGAGTTTATGTTCGCAAAAGTGCAAAAGTCTTTGCTCTTCTATCCATTGCTACCAGAGTTTCACACTTCATTTGAAACGGATTTGGAACATATGGAATCTTCAAATTGTGTAATTCAAATCCCTTGACAAACAAAACAAACTAGCAAATTCTACCACGACTCTTAAATTTCCATTTTATTTCTACTGTTAAAGGAGTGTGAAAAAATCTTTGTCCACACCATGGATTTCTTTTTCAAATATATGACCATTAGCTACCTTTAGATTGGCTACCTTTCTAGTCTTTAGAGTTTAGACCATAGTGTAACACTATAATAACCAGCAATTGAAATATTATTGAAAAAGAAAAAAATATGTTACAAGGTTTAGTCCAATTCAATTTCATGTTCAAAAGGATACAAATAACAGTAATGTGAGTAGACCATATGTAAATATTTTTTGTTTTGATTTTAGTTTTTGAGACGGTATGCTTTTCGCAGGTGATGTAATCACATTTGAAGGTGAATGGAGAACTTGAATGAGAGGTTGGAGACATGGAGACAAACCTTAATAAGAGAGACAAAATAAATGAAATGTAATTTCAACAAAAAGTAAAGTATTTATACCTTCGACGAAGAAATAAAAGGATATGTAAATTATCGAATTCAAACTAGGCAGTTGAAATGGAGAAGAGCTTAGGGTGTTTTATGTGATACGAAAGTACCACTCAAGTGAATGAGAAATTTTATCAGACAATTGAAAGACTGAAGGTGTTGTATGGAACAAAGTGTTTGGCAGTGAAGAACCAACATGAGAATAAAGATAGCGTAGCAGAGTTGATGATATTGTGTTTAATGTTTGGAAGGACTACATGAGTGTGTGTGTGTGTGTGTGTGTGTGTTTTTTTTTTCTTTTTTAATATCTTTTGTTGTTGCATTTGATTGGTATGTGTGAGGGGATATGTTGTTGGTTTTAATGTCTTTTTTTTCACGGAGTAGCTGATCTCCTTTGTTGTTGTGTTTGACTGTTATCTTTTTTTTTTCACGGAGTAGATGATGTCCTTTTTGCATAGTGCTAATGCCTTTAATGTCTGTTATTTTTTTAGACAAAGTACCGGCATCCCACCTAATCATGTGGAATCGTTTCTATAGTGCTTATTATGTTGGTTTTATAATGTTTCTAGTTATGTTGACATATCAATTCATCTTATCTTTTTGTTAACATATAGAATTTACACGCAAGTGAGATGCTTTGACACAAGTAGCATCTTCACAAGGAATGCCTCCACCAAATCAACTAGAGATATGGTCTGATGTTGCATGAGTAAAGAAAGGACAAATATATGGTCTTGGAATGGAATCCTCAGTACTAGTAGGACATCCACATCATCGTGGCTCTGGTTCTTCATTAACCGAGTGGTTGCAAAGGCACGAGCTTGAAGAAATGAGAAATGAAAGAGACTAACTTCGGGAAGCATTGGCAAAAACAAATAAGGTTGTAGAACACCAATATCAACATATAAAAAAAAAAAGATGGAAACCACGAACTTTCAACCCACCAACATTCTAGATACCAAGCCTATGAGGAAGACCAACCTAATGATGATGAGTTTGATGAGGACATAGATTTGGAAGCACAAAGTGTTCTTGAATAGATAATTTGATGTGTTTATACACAAATCTCTTTGGATTAGTATTATTTTAAGCCTACCACTTACAACTTTCTTTTGGTTAGTATTATGTATTATGTGAAGACTACCAAGTGCAAAAGCTTTTGTGTATTTTGTTAATACACAAATCTCTTTTGATTAGTATTATGTATTTTGTTAAGACTACCAAGTGCAAAGACTTTTGTGAATACACAAATCTCCTCTGCTCATTAGTATTATGTATTTTGACTAGTTTATGTATGTAGCATTGAATGATTAATATTATTTCTTCATCATGTTATATTGAATTATTTTGATCTTTCGGATGGAATTTGATAAAAATGTGAGTTAAAAAATTACAATATTAAAAAAAATATTGTAATCTTCTAGTCACAAAACAGTGACCAAGTACAATATTTAACAAATAATTTAAAAAAAAATCCAGATAGAGACCGAAATAGCGATTAGAACTTATAACACAATAAACAAATTTCCGTTGCAAATTCAGTCTCTAAATTTGGTGGTATGGCAGACCTAGTCACAGATAAGTCACTAAATCAGCTGATTTCTGCAAAGAAAAGGGTCTCTAAATCAGTGTCTAGATTCCGTCTCTGAGTTCAGTCTCCAAAAATGTCTTTGTATCAGTCTCTAATTCTGTCTCAAAATTTGGTGACAAAATCAGTATGTACGTGTAGTCACAAAAGCGTCACGATATATTGGTCGCTATTTCAGTCACTAAATCTATCAGCGACCATTTTGCTGATGTAGCAACTGAACATTCTGTCTCTAAAAGGAAAATTTCTTGTATGATAGTCAAATTCCAAGAGACAGAGGAAGACCTATAAAACTATAAGGGAAACATTTAAGAATGACTTGGATGTGATTTCAACGATCCCGTTACAAGATGTGATTTCACCAGCACCTTCTCCTTCTTCATGCAGATTACTACAAGTTTTGGTTCTGTTTTCTTAACATAAACGGTGAAGATGTAAATCAAGACCGTTTCTTTCCAGGCCCTGATTAATTGTTGTAATTTCACCATTGGAAACTTTATCTAACTTGGACGTTTGAATTTCGTTGCATATATCCTTGCAAGATTCTTGAACGGCATGCACAATCTCATCACACGAAGTATGGGCCACACAAATTAAAAGAACTCTCTCTTGGTTGTGGTTCAGTCAATAGTTGCATGTTTCCTATGAAATGTATTCTAACATACACTGTATTCCTAGTTAATAATCCTGTTGACGCCACTCCTTGATCTTTTCCCGCATCAATTCCATGAATGTTTGAACATCTTTAGGCTTCCTTATGAAATTATCAATGTTGAATGCATAGACAGTTACACACTTAATTCCCAACTCATAAGAGTATCTAAGGATGGACAAGAGAGCTGAAAATCCAGCCTTATGACCATCACCTTCTCCCATGTTTCGTCTCCTTACATACCTTCGATTCCCATCCATGATGAAAGTGATATGATTCCACAAAGGGCCAACCAATAAAACAGAAAAGATGCATCTTCTTAGATAACATAGGAGGGAAAAAAGAGTGTACCTTTAAACATAAGAGGAAAGCTCTCTAAGAGAGTGGAGTGTAATTTAATAAAAAAAATTGTTACCATGTTATATGTGCAAAATCTTTCACCGTCGTTAAGTGGTTATTACTCATTGTCGGAAAACCTTTTTGACACATAAGTGAGTTTCAATACCTAAGAGATAGTGAATGAACCGCTGACCATTGTTTTATGGAGCTTATATTCCTTACCACTGGACCAATCCATTGTTGGTAGGAAAAAGTATGTTAACTACATATGCAATGATCTATTTTTTTTTTAACAAGGAAAATTATATTAGTTAAAATGAAATTACAAAAAACCGGGGGACACAAACTTGGTCTAGAAACCATAAGTAAACCCTAAAAGGGTAATACATGTAGGAGAAGAGGAACCTGCTACAAAGAGGTTCAAGAGCACAAGTTAGAAATATACGTCAGGCTCGGGACGCTAAACACGCGCTGGATAGGAGGCAACCAATTGACCGTCGGGACTCAAACGTTAAACAAGCGCTGAATGGGAGGCAATCCATTATTTTTATTTTTGCTAAACAGAGATGATCTGACTAATCAATTTTTTTTTTCTTTTGCAAAGCCTCATTATTATCTAATAAAATTTTATTTCTTTTGCATTATGTAACACCATAAACCCTTAAAGCGATAAATTACGCAAATAATAAAAATCATGCAAAAGATTTAGATGCTACTTCTTCTATAAGTCCAAACATGCATAATTTTTTTTTAAAACATCGCAGCAGAATAATCATATCAACAGTTCATCAATAATAAAATAATTCTTCAAGTAGCCATGTCAACATACTACACATATCATCGTCAATACATAGTCTCGAAAATCCTCAACAGTTATAATAAAAGTAAACACCAAAGACTGACATGTAATTAGTGCCCTAAAAACTAAGACACCAAAAGCAGTAGACGAGGTAGCTCCAGACTATCCTCAAGCAACTCACCAAAGCAAAGCAAACTACTCTTGTACACTGTCTACCCATTCATAAGAATAAGGCATGCAGTCAACCAAACAACCATTGGGGGTTAGTTTGCATTCCACAATTAAAGTATAATCAAACATAAGCATTCAAGGATTCATGCATAGCACATATACATACTCAACATTCCTAGAATACTAACTCCACATAATTAATGTCATACCCCTATCATAGCATATCAACATATTAATCCCTATCAATCATCATCAAAATTTATCACCTTAACAACATCAATCAATGTAAAAAATTCTCACCTCATTCCTTATCTAGTTCGATAATCAACTACACCAATGTACAAATTTCACCAATGTACAAACTACACCTCATTCCACACAATTCACATAATAATAACATTCACCAAATTTCAGCAATGTACAAATTCACCAAGTCATATAGTCAAGTATGACACATTTCACCAATTATAAAAATGCATGCAATGCTCTAGACTCTTCTCTAGATGCATGTGGTACCATTGGATTCCGAAGATAATTTTACCGTATGAATCCACACCCACGTAAGAGTACGCCTCTTCTTACGCATTTCTCCAATGTAAGAGTACACCTCCTCTTATGTATTTCTCCTACGTAAAAGTACACCTCCTTTCACATTTCTCATATGACTCAATATGACTATGATGCATGGACTTCAAGTAAGACTCGACAATGCACCTAACACCAACTATATAATCACCAAAGCAATGTAAAAGTACACCTCCAATTACATTCTTCATAAATCAACATCATATGCATTATCAAGTTTTACAATCCACATAATCAACAAGTCATAGTTCAACAAGAGTCATCGCCAAATCATCAAGTTAAAATCACCAAAAGAATCATCAACATAATCATCATCAACAATTAACACCTCAAAAAAACGATAAAGTTTCACAATCACATTTTACATAAAAGACGGACAACAATCACATTTCACCGTTATAACTTATAGAGGAATGATATTTGTACATCCACTTATTGACAACTTTTGATACAACTCTCTTTCTCATACTCACATGTGTTTTTATTCTCTTTATTCTATTTCTCTCTCTATTGATTTGATCCAATAAGAAGAGAGGAAAAGTGGTTGTCACAAAAGTTGTTTAATATTAGTTGTACAAATATCATTCCTCTAACTTATAATGTCAATTGTTATAAGAATTTACTCTTATTTTTGTTGCGAGTTGTATGCTGTCGAGTTTTCAAGTGGTTTAGGTAGGAGTTGCCTATTCGTTCGACCTGTTCCGCTTATTCTTTGATTCCTGCTCTTTTGCCAATAGACGTCATGTTGGCACAAACAAGGTCCGACTTTAGTTTGGTATTTTGTTATAACGGTTAATTAGAAGTCACAAACTGAGTTTATCTTCTCCCATAATGTTCAATTTGCTGACCGATTGATAGATCAAGTTCATTTGTTGTCTTGGAAGTATTTAGACAATTCTTATATTTTTTATGAGTAGATAGTAAAACCTTATTTAGTTTTTTAAGGAAAGGGAAACCTTATTTATATCCTACTCCTAATTGGTCTTTGCATATATTTTCATCGAATACATAACGAGTCACGTATGCAAGTAAATTCCAGCAAATAGACCAAATGCTGGTGCAAGCCTAAATAATTGCATATTGCAAGGTTGAAACCTAAACCTTAATTGCCTAAATAATAAGCCTAAATAGATATCTTTGATTTTATGTAACACATGTCATGCAAAGTTGAACTTTAATTAGGTAAACTAATTAGAGTGATGCCAGCAACACTCTTTTTTGAATATTCTCTATAATATTCATTCGCTTATTGGTTTAAATCATTGTGGGTCTACACTTTGAAAATTGAACCCATACAAAGTGGTGAGACATACATTGATTTTATCCAATAAAAGAGTGAATGTTAGAGAGAGTGTTGAAAAATGAGTGTTGTTAGCATTCCTCAAACTAACTATAGTGGACTATATTTAACTAAAGCTCCTATTAATAGAACGAATGTTTTAGAAAATTTTGGATGCTCATTTGTCTACGATATTGATCTCCATTTGAATTTTTTGTGTATGCTTGATTCTATTTTGTTGATGAGGTAAAATTGATTTTTAGATATAAAATTGTGTGACATATTTGAATATTTTTTAAGTGTATAATTGAGTTTGCTTTAGGGTCGGTTTGATTCGAGAGTTTTGGAGGGGAGGGGAGGGAAGGG
>Ga0315915_1008449_pt1 | contig 12013 bp, 4 predicted proteins | sample MpolbnodulesMG_FD_207738 | JGI IMG/M metagenome (GOLD analysis project Ga0315915, IMG submission 207738) | Medicago polymorpha root nodule microbial communities from Los Angeles, California, United States - branched nodules | ecosystem: Host-associated > Plants > Roots > Nodule | place: USA... | reverse complement strand
TCTCTTTCTTCTTGTTTGGATCCATTGCAATTGTTTCGAAAGAAGCTGGATGTTCAAAAATCACATGATTCCATTTACCACTCTTAACATCATACTCACTCACTATCACATGTGCAATTTATTTACCTCTTACTGAGAAGGTAAAATCTTTTGTCAAATACCCGTTTATTATACTCGTGGATACCCGTTTAACTACCCGTCTCATATCCGTGATGAATTTTACCTACGGGTATCCGTGGACATGAGTATTTTTGCCACCCTTAATTAATGTAAATATTTTTTACGCTATCAATCCATAGTAACCATCATATTATTAAAAACATTTAACTTATACCACAATCACTTCTAAGTCTCACATATGATTGATTGTGATATGCTTAGGATAGACAGATACATGTAGAGTGGAGTGAGGATTGTTGCCCCCACAAAGAAAAACAAATGGTTTATAAAATGTTTAATCATTTTTATTTGACCCATAAACAAATAAGTTGCATTGATGCAGAATTTTGAATTTCTCTTATATTAGGTCATATAATTTTTCTTATTCGGCGGTTCTATCAAATTGAATTCTAAATATGAGTTTTTCTTTGGCAGGAATGGCAACTATTTGGTGTAGAATCAAAATAGAGCAATTGGGTTTTCAGGTTTTGCAGTTTTGAACCAATTGGTAAATTTGCTCGACTGGTGGTTGTTAAATATTTTTTTGGAAAAGTTTTTAGCTTTAGTTAAAAATTGTTTAAGAATTAAACAGGCTGTGAGTTTCTGTTTCATATAGTTTCTGACATGAGATGATGTATTTTTAACCAACTATTTGTTCACGATGTTTAACTCTGTATTTCATTTTTTTTTTCCCTTACTTATGGTGGTTGTTTTGGTTTTTGTTCTAATCATGGCAAATAATTTGAGTTTGGTGTTTCAAAGTTAGCTTGAAAATCTATAGAAAGAGACTACGAGAACATTGAATTCACTTGCTTATTGAATCTTCTTAGAGTTTGTTGTTCTATGTTAAAAAAAAATTTAAAACCACTACCATATTGTGGTAGAATATTTCTCTCAAATCTGAAGCATTATGAATGCTATGGCATTATTTTGACTGTCACAGTATGAAGATGTTGATTGCTCATCTATTGTTAAAGCCTATGGTTTGCTTCTTTTTTTCAATGTTTACTTTGTTAGTTCATGTGAAATTAACTACTTAAAATGTCATACAGAAAATGGCAAGAGATGAAGCAACTTGACAATTAAAAGAACAAGGAATATAACTTTCTGCTACAATACAAATAGTATCAGTTGCAACCAAACACACTTGCAAGCTTCACCTAAAGGTAATTAAAGAATATTTTAGCAATCAATTCTCTTTTTCTCTTCATCAAACGTTAGTGTCAATGACATTGGGAAAATGATGACTTTATTTTTACATTTGGACAATAAGCATATGACTGTTGAAGACTTTACAGCGTTGTTCACCTTGGATAATTGTGGCAGATGGCGACATTCTCCATGTTTGGGCAATAAACTGACATAGCATCTACTATTCATGTACTGCTATTGGCATCTACATAGCATTTCTTGTGCTTTTAGGTGCATTTTCATTGAATAAAGTTATTTCTTTGCTTCTCCAAAAAATAAAAATGTCATAGATGTATAGTAAGTACATGCTCCTAATAAATCAGGGATATTCAATTTTGTTTGTGCCCTTTGTGAATTTTATTTTTTAGATAATAGTAAGTTCTCCATCTACCCAAAAATAAATTTTATTGTTTGCGCCCTTTTGTGAATTTTATTTGAACTCATTTAATGTCACACTCTTGCATTTACATTTATTAAGACAACAATAAGGTTGTCTATCCCTTCTTTTTCTTATTCTTGGAATGATAGTAAACATTGCATCCTATATTATTTTATTTTATTTAAATTTGTACATTGGCATGATATACCGACGATAGACGAATGATGATATATGGAAATGTTTAATGGAAGTTTTGCGTTTAGCTATTTTATTCTAATTAGCTTTTATTGAATTAATCCATAATCTTATATTTCATTTCCTGTAATGTATTTGCTTTAGATATTGGCTTTTCACAAGTTCCATTAGACTGTTTATCTTTTGTTATAAACGAATAAGCCATTAGTCTCTCTATGTCTTTCTACAATAATAGGGTATTCATTTATATTGTAGTGAATTCTATTACAGTATAAGGAAGAAACTCAAGTGATTTTTGTTTAATGCAGGTATTGTAGCGTTTAGCCTCTCTACTATTGCCACAAAAGGAATGACCAAGAATATCTAAAACAGGATAAGGAAGAAACTCAGCTTAAGGATTTTTGTTTTCAATACCCTCTCTTATGTGTTCCTGACTAATTGATTTTGCCATCTCAAGTGACACTATTGCAAGCTCTCTATTGTTGCTATAAATTGAAGAATGAGATGGTTACAGTAAAGGTTCCATTGTCATTACATATTGAAGAATTGAACGTGAGTAATTGGCATGAGAAAATAAATTTATTGTAAAAATTTGACTTGGCCCTTTGTGAAATGTGGGAAAAGATTTATTTTGTATTAAATGTATTAACAACAAAATTCATAAATTGACAAAAAGTAATTATTTACGTCTTATGAATAGAACCAAAAAAAGTCGTGACTCGGGTTCGAACCCGAGACCTCACAATTGTTTGTGAGTTTAATTTTAGTGGTTTACCAATTCATCTGAAGACCAAAAAAAAATAGAACCAAAAAAATGTAATGGATCATATTGCAATATATTAGCTTCTCCGTTGTTTATGCCCTGGACGGCAACATGGGTAAAAGTTCTAGTCAATTTTAAATGTTATATACTATTGACCAATCAGTATATAAAGCACTTGTGGACATATAAATAGTACTCCAAGTGCTATCGGACATTGATACCTTAATGTACAATTAAACATTAATGTCAAAAAAATATTTGGTAATTTTTTTTTTGCCAAATAGTACACCAATATTTAGGTGTTGCTTTAAGCTCCATAAATATAGGTAAAAAAAATATGAAGATCAAATATTGGTAAAAAAAAAATATGAATTGAGATTAAAATTGCAACTGTAAAAATAGAAGACCAACAAATTGAATTGAAAAAAGAGCAACTGTTTTTGCGGGTGTAATAAAACATAAGATTAAAAATACAATTAAACAAAAAATAAACTATGTAGAGAAGTTTTCAATTAATTTGCTAAAAAAAGTGAGTTTAGTTTAGTTGGTAAGGTCTCAAACCCTATTATTGCTGACTGTGTATGTCCGTCCACTGTAAGTTTTAAAACTACAAGATTGTTATTGTCTTTAATATATCATTTTATATTGAAAAAGTCAAGAATTGTGCAGAAAGAAGATAGCTATGAAGATTTGCAGGTTGAGATCTCTGTTTTGTTCTATAGCCAAATGCAGTTTCTCTTCAATCAATCATGACTTGCAGGTTTGTACTCTCTTGTTTTGTAAATTTATTATTATAGTTTTGTTATCTTAGCTGATACTATATATATATATACAGAATGTTGGATTCATTGGCCTTGGAAACATGGGATCCCGAATGGCGAATAATTTAATCAAAGCTGGATTCAAACTTAGAGTTCATGACAAGTAAGTAATTATAATGTTTTAAACCTCTTCTTCAACCATAGCAATTGATTTGAACATGTGCACACATCTGTACAATATTGGCAGAAACTCTGATGTTCTCGAGATGTTCTCTCGGATGGGGGTTCCTACAATGAAAACACCATATCAAGTTTCACAAGAAAGTGATATTGTAATTACAATGTTACCTTCTTCTGCCCATGTGAGTGTACTTCTGCAACTACTCATTCTTTCAACTATGAAACTAAAATCTTAGATTGCAAGTTTGAATGAATTTATGTAGGTAATTGATGTTTACACTGGACCAGATGGTTTGCTTCATGGTGGGAAACGCATAAGGCCATGGTTATTCATAGATTCATCCACTATTGATCCACAAACATCAAGAAATCTTTCTGCTACAATATCTAATTATATTCTAAGGGAAAAGAAAGGTAACATAAATGAAATGTCGTCCAAGTAAACTGCATTTAACTTCAATTGCATGTGTGAATTCATTATTCTTTCTAGTTCCTTGACAATTTATGAGAATGTCTTTTCACTTGTGTATAGTGTGCTGAATTAATTACTCCTTTAAATGTTGCGGTGCTGAATGATTATACGCTGACGCTGTGTAGGTGATTGGGAAAAGCCTGTCAAGTTGGATGCTCCTGTATCTGGAAGTATAATTGCGGCAGAAGCTGGGACACTTACTTTCATGGTATTGCTTCTGTTTTATTCCAACACACATAATAACAATACAATTTTGGTACTAGTTGTAGGTTGAAAGACCGAGCATTTGATCCTTGAAACTAGAAGAATACTAATCTTTCCGGTTCTTGTTGGATTTTGTGAATTGAAATATTTTTGGAAAATCAATGGTCAGTGACATCAAAATGGCCCTCAAATGATTTTTGTGGTCTATGAATGATATCGATATAATCCTGGTTCACAGAAACTTTTGAAATATTTTGATATAAAAATTATCATTGGACGACCAAATTGGTGTAATAGTCTTTCAAGGACCAAATTGGTACTCCTAAGACCAAAATGGGGGTGCTTACTGTAATATTTGGTATACTTTTCTCAATTAGATATTCAATTTTAATGCAAACCATTCCACAATATTATTAGTAATGCATTAAAAATCATGATCAATTAGTTAACAAAGGCGGTGATGTACGACCTTGCATGATAATTAGGTAACATTGATATAACAGTTGCGGCAAAATTCTGGATTTTTGGCATAATAATTTGTATTAAACAAGATATGGAATTTCCCCAGGTTGGTGGCTCAGAGGAAGCATTTCTCACCGCAAAATCTTTATTCCTTTCAATGGGTAAAAGTACAATATATTGTGGCGAAGCAGGGAGTGGTTCTGTAAGTAACAGAGTTCAAATTGGATGGAGCTATTAGTACTCTTGGTTACTTATATACTGTAAGTCGTTTTACTTATATTTTGTCTTTGGTTTTTGTTATTAGGCAGCAAAAATCTGTAATAATCTGGCTTTGGCTGTGAGCATGCTGGGAATATCAGAAGCCCTTGCTCTAGGCCAATCACTAGGTGTTGCTGCAAGTACCTTGACAGAGATATTTAACTGCTCCAGCGCTCGCTGTTGGAGTAGGTATGCAGCTCTTTTCTCTCTCTCACAATTCAGAATGACAAGTAGCTGCAGGACTATTGTGTATTTGTCTGCATTTATTTTATAGGCAAATGTTTGAACCATGCATTTCCTGCTTAAAACTCCTTTGGTCTGCATCTTTAATAATATATATTGTAGCAAAAGTTGTTAGAAGTATGAGTTTTCCCTAATTCAGTAGAAAGTACCATATAGTTCAAAATGCCGTAAGGTTGAAGAACTTTATTTGGAACAAAAAACTAGTTGCATAGAGAGCTTCCACTACAAGTGACCTTTCCAAGAGTTTTTTAATCACTTCTGATTTATTAGTATAACATTCATAATATTTTGCATACGTAACATATTTTGCATGTGTAGCATAGCTATCTAACAATCTTAAGGAACTTTTTAGATTTAATGTTTTAGTACTTTGATGGTCAAATTAATAGATTATAGTTGCATTATCATAGTGATGCTTACAACCCGGTTCCTGGACTGATGGAAGGGGTGCCTTCTTCAAAGGATTATAATGGAGGATTTGCATCCAAGCTTATGGTAAGCAACGGAGATTTAATTCGACTTAATAGATTATAGTTGCATTATTACAGTGATGTTTTAGTGCTTTGATTTGTCCACTGTGTTGTAGTAATTTATTTCACATTTTCTGATTCATGCTAGTGTCCTGATGAATTTCAAAATTAAATTTAAGTTGGTACTGCTAGTTCTCTTCGATGAAATTCATTTAATCTTTATTGAAGAGAAATAATAAATCTCAATATGAAATGATGTCACTGTGGGCGTGCTTTATGTTCTATCTTATTGAGCTAAAAACTTTGTACTTCAAGAAATTTTTTACTTAATGCACTATTATTTTTTGGAAAATGTTAACCGATGCCCCCGGGGCACTAGTTAAGGAATTATAAAAGAAATGTTTTCTCGAAAATAGTGTATTTTATATTTTGAAACTTGAAAAAGTGTTGATTTTAATGCTAACTTTGCTTTTTCTTTCCAATTTTGGCTACTTAACTAGTGCCCTAACTAGTGCCCTCGGGGCACTGGTTAACATGACCCTTATTTTTTTTGACAGCATTTTGCAATCTCCAATATTAATGATGTAGTCTTTTGCTGCTTCTCTCTTTTACTTTTAACTATTTTCATTTTGGTCCTTGTGATTTGTTGTACATTTCTTGTGAGCCGTTATATTTAGTTCTTTGAAACTGTGTTGGGTTTCAGTACAAACACTTCAACGTAAGTTTATGACATTGACACACTGGTTACATATAATCACTTCTAATTTCTCAAGCTATTACGGATTTCAACATGTCAGTGATGATTTTTATATGGCTTACAAAATAACAGGGTAAGGGTTTTTTTTTTCAAATGAAAAGACATGTTTGTACATCAAAATATTAAGACTATTGTGATTACTTTTTTCTTCTAGTTATTAACTTTATTGTTTTATTGTCTGTTAGCCTGAAGTTTGATAAACCGTATTAGTTTGCTTTAAATTGAATTTTAGGTTGTTAACAAGACAAAGTGAATGAATGTTTGCCTCAGGCCAAAGACTTGAACCTAGCAGTAGAATCAGCTAAGCTGGCTGGATGTAAATACCCACTAACATCTCAAGCTCAAAAAATGTAAGTTCCTTTACTTGCATAATAACCTAAGTATGTCATGACAAGTCTCTTGATTTTAATCCAATGTGAGAACTATGCTGCTAAGTTGTAAGGACTTTTCTATAATAGCAACTTGAACATAAAACTTGGATGTCCTAAATTTGTTTACCAATGTATTTGGTTTTGTACAGATACACTGAGCTCTGCAATGGTGGCCATGATGCGAAAGACTTTTCATGTGCTTTTCGTCATTTTTACTCAGGAATGGACGAGCCTCATGACAACTAAACTATATTATGTTACATACAATTACAATGTATCTCCTGTAATTATTTTCCTTCTTGTATGTCAAAACAATAGATTGAGTTCAATGAAATTGAAAAACACTTTCCTACTTTTGTTTTGCAATTACAAGTAACTTCTGAATAGCCTTATCTCAGAGTAATTCTGAATGCAAGCAATTATGAAAACATGAATACAATAAACAGGTTTTGGTCAAAAATGAATTGCTGATCCCAAAGGCAGTTTGACTATAAATTAAAAATCCATACATCAATGTAATCCAAAACAAAACAAAAATCCAACATAATGTATTTAATGGAGAAAACTAGAAAAAACAAAAACAAACACTTCTCCACACACAAAACTTGGGCCAGCACATTATCCTTGGCAATGTCAAAATTTCCAATCATCTATAACAATAAGGGCATACTGCAAAACAGAGAAACACACATATTATTAGCAGAATGAATTTACTAAAAAAAAAAAGCAGAATTTAAAAAGATACAAAGGGAGACAATTCTTTTTACAAGGGAAAAAAAAGGCATATAGTTGCAGTACCCCATACTTTTTCAATTGTGCGATATTAACCCCCCTAGTTTCACAATCAACAAAAACAATACAGCACAGCCGATACACAATGACCCAAACCAGCCTTTTCATCCTCATATGCAATTTATCGTTTTTCATATGATGAATTAGAAACATAAGAAGAGCTAGCAGAGTTATTCGAAAATTCCACCATGAAATTTGGTTAAACATCTGCAATTTAAAATGCCACATCAGCATTCTCTAGTTAACATTTGGTCAAAATATGATTGGGGGACTATGAAATTAGAAAAGGGGTAAACTAGGGGGCCAAAATCGCACATTTGAAACCAGAGGAGTTAAAATCGCACAATTAGAAAATTAGAGGGGGAAAATTTGCAATTAAGCCAAAAAAAATTATACCACTGATTCAAATTAACATCATATAACAACTACTATATAATAGCTGCAAATATTTTTATACCACCAATTCAAATTAACATCACATAAAGGATTTACCTGGTTAAACATTTTTGTAGCTTGCCTCCACACTTAGACTTTCAGGTTGTCTTTCCATATGCTTTAAGTCTTGACTCGGACAACTTTAATTTAGACTTGTTTTCCCTTCTCTTCGCTTTCCTTGATTTTGATTCTTCTGTCTTAGCTTTTTCATCCTCCACGACACCACTGTTTGATGAAGTTGACTTGCTAGAATCAGCCTTGGGCTTCTTATTTCTCTTCTTATCCAAACTTGCTATGTTTGCTTTTTCTTCCTCCACAACATTGTTTGAAGTTAACTTGCTAGAATCAACCTTAGTTGATTTGCTAGAATCAACCTTTGACCTCTTATTTTTCTTCTTACCCAAACTTGCTGCACGAAGGATCTCCTTAGCCCTCATCTTCAGCATGTATCTTTTTTGTTTGCTAAGCTTCAATTCCTCTTCTTGGTAAGGAGCAAGTTTTTTCAAGGAAATATGTTGATTCAGTTCTTTATCATCGATCAATAGTATCTCTGGAGTATCCAGGCCAAATCTGTTAGGTTTTGTTTTGGTATACTTGAATCTTGTCTTCAGATCCCCAACTGTGTCCTCATAATCTAATTTATAAAACTCATCCATCATTATTTGTCTTGCTTTCTCCAAAAGTGCAGTTTTACGCTTCCTCTTCCGACTACTACCTTCCTCCGGAATGTCCTCTTTTTCAGTTTCTCCTTCCATGAGATCATCATCACTAGGATTTTCAATCTTTGCTTTCAATGCTTTTTCTCTTGCAGCCAAAAACCCACCATCAGATCCACATTCATCCCAATCTTTAGGAAGCCCAAGTAAATCATCCTCTTTTTCAAAATCTGGCTTCTCCATGTCTTCTTCACCCTCACTACAAAAATCAGGGTCAACATCCTCTTCGTTATAATACTTCGCATCAAATGCTTTCTTCATCATTCTGTCATATTCCTCTGGGTCAAACTCCTTTTCTAATTCTGCAGTAGACAAAGGGATAATATCATCATCATTGATCCCTGCAATCTTCTTTATCTTTTTAAATTTCTCTTGTATCTCTTGCATCTTCACATTCTTTAAATGTTTCAACTCCTCATCCCTTTCCTTTTGTCGTATAGCCTCTCTCTCCTCTTTGCTCTTTCTCTGCTCTTTCCTTGAATTTGTCTTTTTCCTCACCGAACCCTCCACCTTACGAGCATGACCCAGGACTCTATCCCCTGGATTTTCCTGAAAACTAACTTCATACTCTTCCTGCCTCTCAATTTCCATCTCATCGTCTGAAATCTCTTGCAAATCCTCCTCTCCAACATTCAAATTCTCCGCATTCTTGTCTACCCACATTTTGTTCTTGAAATAGTTTTTTAGAAATAAAGAATTTTCGTTTGAATCATCAAAATATGCATCCAGTTTCTCCTCAAATTCCTCATCTTCACTCTCTACTTTGTCTTCACCTGTCTTCTCCTTTAAGGTGAGAAAATCCTCATCTCCCACGCCATCCTTTTCTGCTGCTTTCAGAAAAGCCTGTTTCAACTCCTCTTGCTCATCAGCATAAGTCTTCTTACCACCGTTTGATATACCTTTCACATTTGTTTCATCCTCTTTATCACCAAAATCTGGTCCCTCCTCAATCAAATGCTTTGCCACCACATCCTTCAAAAACATCGACTTTTTCTCCTTATCTTTACTCTTCTCATCATCACTTTCATCTTCACTACTATGATCTGATTCAAAAAGCTTAACATCCTTTTGCTTAAGAACAGGATCTTTCTTCTTCACCTTAATCAAAGCATCAAAAAATTCCTTGTCACTCTTAGAGTTGAAATTGTTCACATCGTCATCATCAGAAGATTCAGACTCAGATTCATCATCTTCCGAGTGTGAAGGTGAACCAATAACCCCCTTCTTTTTCAATTCTTGATAACGCTGGAGATCCTCTCGCCTCTTGTTGTGCTCAAACCTACGAGCATATTCCTCGTCTATCTTGATATTTGAGATATCTTCATTTTCTGAATCACTGCCGTCAAAAATGTTCTGAGTCATTCCTTACACTGTGACAACACCGACTACAACAATTTAATCCTCCGAAGATACGAGCTGCATACAATTGAAAACAAATATTCAACAAGCAATTATTAGGTTATAAATGAAATTTAACAAAGCTAAGGAACAGAGCCAATCAAGAAACAATAAAACACCAATTATTTTATTTTTGAAAATAAAATCCGAACTCCGGTCAGTGAATGAAGTATACAATATTTCAAAACTTAAATGGTATTGCACCGACAGTGTGATCATCCAATAAGAAACCATCAACCTGCCCTGTCATACAACTAATTTAAAAATATCTTGCAATTTAGCGGAATACAAGATGCTCATTGGTTGTCATTGTAAAGATATTTTAGACAGTTAGTGCATCTCTTAATTCCTCATGTTATGAGATGCATCGACAGTATACGATATTTCAAAAGTAAGTTTAATGGTATTGCACTCACAGTGTGATCATCCAATAAGAACCCATCAATCTGCCCAGTCAGTCATACAACTAATTTCAAAATATCTTTGCAATATAGCAGAAGGCAACAGAGATGCTCATTGGATGTCGGTGTAAAATTATTTCACACTGTCAGTGCATATTCTATATTCTCATAACACAAGTAATGCAGAAGGCAACAGAGAAGAAACAATAGCCAAAGCTAGCAGCCGAAACCAATACAAATAAACAGCCCTGCTACCATAGCAGAACCGTACAAAAGACCCAGCCAGCCTGATGCTAATCTACCAAAAAATACAATTAATCTGAGCAACAATAAAAATCGAAAAAAATGAAGCATTTAATGGAATAAGAATATCTGAACAAAAGAACAAGGAGAAGGTACCTTTCGGAGAAGGTGGTGGCGGAAGTAACGGCGCTTTCCGGCTACCCTTTGGTTTTTCAGGGGAGCTGCTGCGTTTTGTTGATTTAGGGTTTGTGTGAATCGTTTTTGTGTTTTAAACGATGGATGGACCTAAGGATTTGGGCTTTCAGCTTTAATATTTTATATTAGAGCAATGTTATACATCAAGAAAAAAATTCAAAAAATGACATGGCAGAATAATTACCCTTAAATTTTATCAAGAAATTGTCTTGAAATTAATGTTAGCCAATAAAATCTCTGTCTGACCGGAAATCATGGGGTGGTGGATGTTATGTATTTTTTTCTATGAAAGGTTAATAAATAAGATTGAAATCTAAGAATGATTATTGTGCTATGTCATTCTTGAATCTTTCTTAATAAAATCATTCCTGATATCTTGCATTTTCCTTTTATTTTTGAGAGATGCTAAATGGTGCCAAATTCTCTCTCACGAAAATTCACGAAATACAACTTACCAATAATGCTCTTGTCATGAGGACGACAATATTAAAGGGTCTGAGATTTTACAAAGCCATTACATTTGTTTGAAGAAACCGACAAGATTGGTAAAGAATAGATGCTTAGAAATTATATGATACTTAAATTCACGCTACAGTACTATGTAATGATTTACGGGGTGAATTGGATCATGATTCTAAGGGATTTTAAAAGACTTTTTCATCATGAAAAAGTCTTGTGATATTCAATCAAAACTTTTTTCAATCTAAAAAAAGTCTTATGTTATTCAATCAAGATTCTTTGTCATTTAAAAAAAGTCTTATGGTATTCAATCAAGACTCTTAATCACTTAAAAAAAGTCTAGTGGTATTCAAAATCATTCAAATTTGGAAGGATTGTTTAATAAATCAGATTTTGATGGATTTTGTGTGATTGTCTAGTGAAATTTTAGCATGAAAAAGTCTTCCATGAAAACATGAGATTTCTTAGGATTGTTTTTTTTTTTTTCTTTTAAAATTTTACTATCTGTC
>Ga0315915_1008448_pt1 | contig 12013 bp, 8 predicted proteins | sample MpolbnodulesMG_FD_207738 | JGI IMG/M metagenome (GOLD analysis project Ga0315915, IMG submission 207738) | Medicago polymorpha root nodule microbial communities from Los Angeles, California, United States - branched nodules | ecosystem: Host-associated > Plants > Roots > Nodule | place: USA... | reverse complement strand
CTTGGGATTATGTAAGAATCATGATTTTTGTTGGATTATGGTATAAATTATGAAATTTGAATGGAATATGTTATGTATGGATCTTTAAAAGTTGAAGTTTGTAGGTAATTAAAAAAGTTTTTTTAAAAAAAAATAAAAAATTCATGGGTACCCGCGAATATCCGTGGGTATCTAAATACCCGTGGATTACCTGTATAGAGATACCCGCACGGATATGGGGACGGGCACGGGTACCATAATTATCCAACGAGGCGGGGATGGATATCATACTACCCGTACCCATGGATACCCATTGACATCCCTACTCTTACACCCCAAAATAATATGGAATGAGTTTTTTTTTTAAATCTCAAAGAAAAATTTGACATATGGTCATTATAAATATAGTTAAATATAGAGCTTGTGCGTAAAAAAAATTCTTATAAAAGAAATTTAAATGACTTGGATCCCGGTAACTTGTGGTTACTAATTTATGGTTTTGACTAACATGTACAAGAAAAATAAGAAAAATAATCTTGTTTCATTTACAAGTATCTTTTTATCTATGGCTTATAAAGTCAAATCTTAAAATTGTCTCACTTGATGGTATAAAAAAAATAAAGAAATAATTTGTCTCACTTGATTTAACAATGCAATGAAAATTAATTTTTGCATTATGCAAAAATTGTCTTCACTTGTATACTATAAAATTAAACCCAAGACATGCCTCAAATCCTACATAATATTGAATAGTTGAATCCAGTTCTCACGAATCAATTTTTTATCGATTGAATTAACATTTGGATTATGTGTTTTCTAGTCTGAACTATAAGAAATATGTTTGATACGATTCTGAGAGATTAATTTGCACACCGACCTTTGGTAAGCTCCGTGCTAATCTTTCATCAATACCTTGTATGAAAGGCCAGATTCCGAAACTACAATAATTGAAATATAAGCATTTTTTAACGGTAAAAAAAAAATTAATAAGAATCTGTGCAAGTGCATGTAAATTTTAAAGCATTTGCATATTATTTAATTATTAACGTTATTGTCAAAAAAAAGATATCAATGTTCAGACATGAGCATAGCATTTTGAAAAGAAGTTGTGAAAGTGTATATAAATTATACTTCTATTCAAATTTTCTTATAACTTGATTTTGATTGATTAATGGAATATACAATTTATCCCGTGAGCTTAGCTCAGTTGGTAAGGATATTGCATTTTATATGCAGGGGTCGGGGTTCGAACCCCGAACACTCCACTTCTCCACAATTAAATTGTATAAGCTCTAACCAATAGGCTACTTGATAAAAAAAAAAAAATATACAATTTCATTGATCGTGATGCTTAATGTAAAATGTTTTATCCTTTCAAAATGAAAACATGCAATGATTTATTAAATTGTGATTGACAGAGACGGACTAATTAACTACTACCGTATTGTTAAAAAAAATAATTAATGTTCTTGTCGTAAACTTAGTTCAGTTGGCAAAGCCAATTTATAATATATGGAAGGTCTGGATTTCAAACCTCAGACACAAAAAAAAAAACTACTAACGTTTTGATATTTGATTATAATTTTTAATTTAGCAAGTAGTCAAACCATTCAAATAATCAACATTACATTCGTTCAAATGAAATTAGATTTTAATCTCTTGAAACAAAAATCCCAGGTTTGAGTACTGTTAGAGATACTTCAGTTAGTAACTCATTATTTATAGATATTAAATTTCATTAATCTAAGTGTTGAATATTTTTATAATATCTTAGCAATCATGCATACCAAAATTTCTAGAAATGGGATATAGTAGCTATGAGATATGATGGTCATTTCTGTCAAAAAAAGAAGATATTATTATTTTACCTGTATATATATTTTTTTATTTTACTTGTATTTCGAAAAATATATTATACAGATTTGATCTACTTGATAAGAACTACTAATTTGACAGTTAAATCTATAAGCTTGCTTACAAAGTTTTTGAGCAGAGAATTATTCTTGGACTAAGTTGATCTTACTCGTGTATTATATTGCATTTTATTTTCTTTAAGACAATATTGGATGATCATTTCATAATTTTATTTAGTTTATAGATTAAGCCAATCAATCTCATCTGAATCATATTAAGTGTTAGCTAGACTCGTATCCATCATTGAATTTCTTTAAATCTAAAGAATTTATTTGATAAAATTTAAAATTGATTGAGCTCTAACCCATTCCGCAACGCCAAATTGACTTTCTAATGCATCAAGGATTTTGAAGCAAAAAAAAATAATATTGTACAAGATACTACTCATGAGGTGATATAATGTTTTAGTTACTTGGTTGTATGTAGAGATTCACTTGGGTTCGTCTGGTAATCTTAGTTTGAGATCGTGAAGTGTGTTTTTTTTTTCTTTTCAAAAACCCATGTTCAATTTTCTCTAATGTGAATTTGATTATATTAGTTTAGATCTCACAAAAAAAAATAATGTTGGTAAAACTATTCATGCTGATTTGGTCTAAAATCAAGTTACATAGCGGACGAGGATCTGTGTTCGGCAACTTCATATGGAAAGATAGCTTTGAGCGGTGAAAAATTGAGGGGAGAGAGAGGGGACTAACGTGATGTAATATGTGATGCCAAAGATTGATAAGTGAACTATGTTTGCCATCGGTAACATGATCAACAACACATTTATAGTACACGTGAAATTGCAAAGAAAATTCCAACCGCATGTGCCGTAGTCACAGCATGATACCTTTACAAAACATGATTGGCTAAATTTATATTTATTTAGACAAAAGAAATCATGACTAGTACAAAAAAATAATACTATAACCCCGGAATTTGAAGTCAAGTTCAACTTGATTAACGGCATAAGTGAATTGGACACCACATCTTCATTTAAAACCTTATGTATTAGATTTATGAATCATTTTATTTATACGTTGCTCAACCTCAATTATTTCATTCAATATAAGACTTTATCTCACATTTAACAAATCATAACAAATACTCCATGTGTGAATAGACAAATTGTCTATTATATACCCGGTAGTAATAAATAAACTATTGAACTCAAAAGAGAATAACATTGGCAGAAAAAATATCTTCCAAACTTTGAAATGTCCACACCAATAGTAGGACCAATGGTATACTATCATTTCCAATTTTTTGCCAACTGAATGAATACCACAAAGTACAAACAAATGTAATGATATGAGTGTTAGCAAGTAGCTAACAATCAACCACTAATTCTTATAGAAGGGAAGGCTATCACGCCTTGTTTATTGAATACAGAAAGTGACCTTCAAATGTAGCCAACAATGAATTGGCCACATAGAAACATAAACATTGAATGAATACACATGCTTCTTGTACTATACACCGAATTCACAAGCTTCTTTCACAGACTCATTGAATGACTACACAACACAACATATTTTTTTCAAAAAAAATAAAGATATCACACAGATGCCACACTATTAGGAGAAAGTGTTAACAAGTAGTTAACATTCAACAAATTGTGCTGCTTCAATGACTCTAGGACATGCTATTGATAGCTTTATTTATTACTTGAAGGAAATGGATCCTTCTTGTTGGTCAACTAGGTATTGACCAACATTCATCAACGCTGCCTTTGTCCTACCTTGAACTTTATACAAGCTTTTTCACATTGACTCCATAATGTGCACTTTTTCTGTCATTCATTGCACTACATATCATAAATCACTGGCTGCTACAAAAGCCTAAAAATCCCATAAATTCATGGTTCTGTATCATATGAATGCTCCTTTCAATGCCAATTACACCTGAAAGAAAAAGTGTTGCATTACTTCTACTACTTCTATGTATTATGCTATAATAACTTAAGAGCATGTGTGTGTGTGTGTATAATTGAATCTGATTGATTTACCCATGGTGAGAGCACTAGCAAAAATGACCCCTGAGAGGATGAATACAATGATTGAGGCTCTCCCAAGAATTCTAAGCAATTTTCTTACAAATAACTGTCCCACAAAGCCAGCCAAAACAGACACTGTGAAGAGGTACAATGCTGCAAAACAAATACAGTGCAATGTTTTCATATAATCAGAACACAACAGATTAGATTGTTTCAGTTCATTGTTTTTAAATGTAATTTAAAATGTGTTTCATAAAATGAAGTAGTCTTGCACCTATTAATTTCTATATAGTCCTCTCACTTTCTCTCTTACAAGACACGTGGTGAGAACTGAGAATTAATTAAAGGCATGGTAAATTAGAAACAGATTTAAGGTTTAAGAGTTGATGAAAGGTACCGTAGGGAATGGGGAACCTCTTGAGTAGGTAGAATTCAACCACAGACAATGATGATGAAAACATCATCACAAATGTCGCTGTTGCACTAGCAACCTGCAATCAAAATCCTTTTAAGTTAAATTGCCTAAGTGTTTAGCTTAAAATCAAACTGCATCATGCATGTGAAGGGATTTGGGAAACGGATTTGGGTTGTGTGCAGGCATAATCTAATGCAGTCACGCAGTCAGCAACAACGGTGGCAATTGGTTAAGATCGAATGGTCCAGATAAAATACCAAGCTTGACATCCATTCTTGATTCTACGGCCACCGATGTAGCTAGGTGCGTGACTGTCTGGGACTGTGACTGCACAAAATCCAAATCCGCATGTGAAAGGGGTATGTCTATATGTACTGTACCTGAGGGATGACACCAATCTCAATGAGAAGAGGGCCCAAAATGAATCCACCTCCAGAACCAAGTAGCCCTCCGACGGTCCCACCTAAGATTCCACAGAGTGCACAAAACACGATGTGCAACACAGTCCATTCAATTGAAGCTTCACATATACATTCCAGGTTTCCTGTACTCATCCTCTTCTTGTAATCCTTGTACAACTTCATTGCTTCATACCAAAATACCACTAGTGCAATAGGAAACTGAAACAGAAAGAAAAACATGTATGGTAATAAGTTAGTTTTCTTTTAATAAAGGTCCTTGATCGCACGATTTAGATCACCACATCATGGTTTCTGATGTTTCTGTTACCACAACATAACGGCAATTGAGGCAACACAAACCCAAATTAACTTCATCATTACACGATAAGTTAAGTGACATATTGTACTTATGAAATTGGTGTTATTATCATACATACCTGTAAGGAGAAAAGGACCCAATACCATACACTGCAGACCTTGACATCATTCTGCAAAACAAAATCATATATATAGATTTTTAAAAACAATAAAGATTAAACAAATTTGTGATGTAAATAGAAATAGTAGAGAGGAATTTACCTTAATGACTTGAAGTAGTAAGAAAGAAACCCACACAATCATTAACACCAAAATCCTTTTCCACTTAAGGTTGGAACAGAATATTTGCTGTTTTAAGAAACATTAAAATAAAGAGTCAATTTCCTACCAACCAACAAGTAGATGAAAGTTTTATAAGTTTGTTTAAACTAAGAAGTTTTAATACCATAGGAGTCTTCTCTTCTCTAGGTACCAACGGATCATATTCCGTGTCAATTAGAACTGCATATTTCAGGAAACAATAAAGTTAGCATCACTCCATATGAATCCAGATTTGTATATTTTTCATTTATTGATTAATTTGAAAATACTAGTACACCTAATGAATCCAACATAAAGTTGAAAATAGATAAGATAAGATTTTCTTACGTTCCCCACGAGAATTAACAAAAGTTGTTTGTGCCTGTGCCATTTCTTTCTGCAATTTAAAAAAAACAGAAAGAAAAAAAAAGCTGTTGAGTATATTCAAATGAGTTATAGAATATTCAAAGTCTTAAAGTTGTGAAACTTTTACCTTTAGAAGAGTCTCTTCTTTCCACATCTCAGTTCCCTTAAAGAAAGACCTTGAAGAAGTTCCTAACCAAAAAGAAAAGACATATATTCGGTCAATTTTGAACTAAGAAGAAGTGATTGAAATGAAAGCAAGAAAAAGTAACAAACAAACCTATGAAAAGAATAATGATAAGGATAGTGATGAGCCAGTAAGGGAAAACAACACTAAGAGCAACACCAACAGTGATACCAAGCATAAGCATAGGTTGAAAAAGAAGAGCTAAATCATAATCCAATATTGGAACATCTTTTGTTGGATGACGAACTCTTAGGTTGTAAAATACAGAAGATGTTGATGCTCCCATTATCATACCTAAAACATAGTCAAAAACACAAAAACATAGTTACAACAACTTCCTTTGTTTCTAATCAAGCATTGAAATGAAACCTTATGTAATTTTCTCAAATTATCAGTTTGTGTTTTATAGTTGTAAAAGGGATTAATTACATTTGGAAAGAGCAGCAGCAGACTTGGTATCAAAACCAATGATAAGAGTGAGCATGGGAACAAAAATGCCACCACCACCAACACCACCAACGGTTCCAAAAGCAGATCCTAGAAAACCAATAATTGAGGCCAAAGCAAGTCTCCAACTAGGCTTCAATTCCTGCAAGCAACAAACAAAGCGTTAATGTTTTTAACCGCACAAGCGAATTATTCGATAAAATAAACTACCTGAGAACGTGTGAGTAACATACGGGCCAAGTTTTATCGGTTTTGGATTCGTAAGAGCCATGGAGTTGAAGAGATGGAGATGAATTTTTGTGGTCATTGGTATTTTGTGTGAGGTAAAGAGCGGAGAGAATCGCAACGGAGAAACCGGATACGAGGTAGAGGATGAATGTTTTGGTGGAAAAGGACATAGTGGTCAATTGCGAATGTTTTTCTGGAACAACAACAAAAGACACAGAGGGAGTAACGTTGTTATGGCATGTGTCGTGTGTCCTTCAAATACTCATCCTAACAAATAGGGTTAACGATGTTTTAGCTGTAATATAGGTCATTTTCGGTTTTCCACCGTAAAATATTTTATTTTGATTTATTCTCTGTGAAATATTTTTGTTTTGAAATACCCTCTGATAGGTCATTCAAAAACGAACATTTAAGCAAAAATAAAAATAAAAAAAAATTGGTTTTTGAATTACTTGTTTGGGGTATTCAAATTTTTTTTTTTTACACGGGGTAAATCAAAAAAAATATTTTATAGGGGAGAAAACTGAAAATGACATATATTACATGGGGCAAAACATTATTATCTCTAACAAATATATATGACACCACCAGTCCACCAAGTACACGATAATGTTTTTATTTTATTTTTAGAAATGATATTTGTACAACCATTTTGTGACAACCTTTTGACAATTTTCTCTCTCATACTCACTTTATACTCTTATTCTCTCTTCCTTTTTCTCTCTCCATTGTTTTTGACCAATGAAAAGAGAGAAAAAAGAAGTTGTCACATAAGTTATCTAAAATGAGTTGTTCAAATATCACTACCTTTTTTTTATTGATAGATTTATTTTATTTTTGAAGTAATGTTATTTGAACAACCATTTTTGAGATAATTTATTGGGCAACTACAATATATAAAGAAATGTAAAGATTGACACAAAAACTAAAACAATTGAAAGAAAAAGTAAGAATGCAATGCGAGTAATGAGAGAAAAAGTTGTTCAAATATCATTTCTCTAGTTTTATTACATTTTTATTTTCGGTAACATTTGTAATGCAAATAATTGAATGTACCAATCAATGGAATCAAATATTTTCTTTTTGTTGTTAACCAATCCGCTCTTGAGGGAATAGAACTTAGTTTGATCAAAAGATAAATAAAGTTTGATTAATAATTGTTTCTACTTAAAATTAAATTCGAGTTTTTTTCAAACGATTCATTTTAAAGGAGTTTAGAGCTCAATCATTTAGTTAACCAATCATTTAGTTAATCAAATAATTGAATGAATGATATTGGATTGAATATTGTTGAGCTCAGCTCGACCACTATTGGTCATGTGGACTAATAGATCATCCGAATTTTTTATGCTGCTTGATATATTAATATGTTTCTCCTTAAAAAAAATATTAATAAGTTTCTTACGATAATCTTGTTGGGATATGCTAGTGCATCTTTTTATTAACATTGGATCTCAATTAAATTTCCTTTAATTGAGCCGGTTAATAATTTATAACTTTATTATTTAAAAAAAATTATAAACTTTATTAAATTTTAAAGTTTTAAGTTAAACTTGGTCATTGTAAAAATTAATGTGTATTGAAAATAAAAAACATAAAAAATATTCATTTTATAAATATAGAAATATTGTATTGAAAATGTACAAAAGTTGTGCATTTAACTTTTTAAAAGTAAAAAAAGTTGTTGTTTTTAATGAAAACTTCTACTTTTAACTAGTACTAGCATCGCATACTAGTTAGCATGATATTTTTTTTTAAGTTGTATGAGTTTTTTTTAGATAGTAACCGCTAACCTCTAAATTACTTTTTTGTCAAAAAAAACCACTTAATTAATTTACTTTCAATAAAATCATTTTGGGTACAATCTGATTTGCATGCCCACATACTACATTATGTATCTGTCACGTGAGTAGAGGACACCAGAAAAATGAGAAACTAACAATGGATCATCAAATTAAATTCATGGTTGGGATGGAAAGTTCAAAGTTCAAACAGAAAAACAAAAAAGAAAACATTGATTTGAGTCCTAATTCAAATTGTATTCCACTAGCCATCGACAATCTACAGACCACAAATGAGCACATGTGGATCTATCACAATTCATATCTAAGATGACGACAACAGCTACCAATCAAAAACATTGTAACTTTTGTTTTTTTTAATCAAATGGAATCTATATGTTCTTCACTAGTTTGGCGACAAGATTCAGTTTAACTGTTTTGGTCTCTTTTCATTTTTCCTTGCATGTTAAACAGAATCACAAATACGGGTAAGAAATAATTTAAAAAAATCATAAAAAACCAAAATCTCCTGCGATGGAAACTCAATGATTATATTGGTTAATTGAAAATAAGTTATGATCAATTCAGAGAGGCCTACATCAACCAACCAGACAAGAAAAATAATTGTAGGCAACAGGTGATGTAACATTGTAACTAGGTTTAAAGGTATGTTTAGTCCATGCAAATAGGCGTCATTTAAAATTTCGTCCTTGTAATCGCTAATCCTGGCGATTTACCCTTGCATTGTTTAATCAGTTAAAAATTTGTCCCTTGACCAACTTAATCACTGCCACATCATCTGTTTACTGACGTGGCGCTGTTATACTGGTTTTCACTTGACATGTCATCCATCTGGGCACGGGAAAGGACAAAAATGCCTCTCTTCATCTGAGACCAATGCAATATGACGAAACTACCCTTGGTTCATCTTCATAAACATGCCCCTCTTCTCTTCTCTTTCATTTCGATCTTCCTCTTCCTTTCTTCTTCTGCAGATCGTCCTCTTCCTTTCTTTCTCCATTGAAAAAACCCAAAAGCCCCATTGTTTCCAAAACATTGAAAATGTCCACTAACACCTCAACAAAGGACTCCTATGAAACCTACTTCAATGGCAGCAAATTTTCCCCTCCCTCATTGCCCACATCTCGAGGGATGCTTCCACTGTGCCGTTGTTTACCTATGAAGCCGATGATTCTTTACATAGCAACGACATTGGAGAATCAAGGCAGGAGGTTCTGGAGATGTCGTGATTGGCAAGTAAGTTTTATGAATTTTTAGTTTTCATGGTATTGTAAACACAGTGAATAACATTGGAAAATGCTTTGATATGTAGAAAAAACACAAAACCTGTAATGAGTGGATTTGGGATGATGAACTCGGTCCAGCTACCAGACCAATGACTCAATGCTATTCAACTGTTTCAAACTCAAGGGAAGTTGAGTCTGCACCTTTGAATGCACCTGTGATTCGTGAAGATGAGTCTGCACCTGTGAATGGACCTGTGATTCGTGAAGTTGAGTCTGCAAAGTCTGGAAAGTCTGCAAACCAACATTGCAACTGTGGTGAAATCTGGGAGAAGAAGAAAGACAAGTGGAAAATGAAGGTGTTGGCTGAAAAGAAGAAGGTTGAATGGCTTAAGTGGATAATCATAGCTAGCTGGTTGATCTTTGTTGTTTTCTTTGTTAAGAAGTAATGTTATGTAGTTTCTAAAGTTGATGTTAATTATGTTATGTTATGGTGTAATGTAATGTTCTGTTGTGTTATGGTGTAAGTGGAACCTATAATGTTGTGTTGTGTTGATGTTAAGTGGTTCCCTATTATGTAAAGTGATGTTATGAATGAATACATGCCTTGTTAGTTTGTGTCAATTTTTATCGGATGCTTGTAATGATATTGAATACATAAGTTATAACACTTGAATACTTAAAACACATTCATTCATCCATAACAGATTTTCATACATAGTCTTACAAAAGTTGGACTTAGCCAAGCAAATCACAAAGTGATGTCAATTCAACAAGTGCTGGACTTATACAAGTCATCTTCACACATAAATAAGTAGTCTTACACAAGTAACATAAGTTGGACTTAGCCAAACACAAAACACAAGTAACATAAATTACATAATTAGCACTAAATATATTTCACATTCTCCACACTTCTTAACAAGGCCAAGCAGCTTCCACCTTCATCTCTGAATTTCCTTGGGGCAGCTTCAGCAGCATCTTTCCCTTATCCAGTTGCCTCTGCAACTTCTTCATCAACCACCTCAATTGGGTTGTCCGTATCTTTCCCTGGACCATTTTTGATTGCAGGACTTTTCCAAACTGTTCTGCCACTCCTCCTAGCAGGTGCTTTCACTTTCACTACTGGCTCCACAATGTCCCTAACAACATCTAAAGTCTTAACAGAAGGTTTTCTTGGTGGCTTTTTGTGCATAGCAGGTTTAACATAAGGTTTTCTTGGTGGCTTACAAACTGTGGTTACATTAGCTGAGGGCTTGATAACTGTGTGTGCATTTTTTGATGTGTGCACCACAGTGTTGACAGTTGCAGTTGGCTTCACAGATCTGTGTGCATTTTTTGAAGTGTGCACCACAGTGTTGACATTTGCAGTTGGCTCTATTATTGTGTGTGATTTTTTGGTGGTGTGAACTGTTGTTTGAACTGTAGCACTTGGCTTAATAGATGAAGACATAAAGGCCATTGGATTTTTTTGAGGTTTCTTACTCTGTTTTGGAGGAATGAATCTTGTATTGCTCCCAACCTTCCTTTTTTTACTTGCACCTTGCACAGGCTCACATATATTTGGTGTACTCAGTATAGACTCCCCAACAGCTTCACTTGCACTTGCTCCTTCAACAACTTCACTTGCACTTGTTGCACTTGGTCCATTCCCAGCTTCACTTACACTAGCTTCATTGTCATCACCCCTTGCTTGTCTTGGTGGCTTTCTCTGTGTTCATTGATAATAAAATACACAAGTTAGCTTATTACAAATTGTGAAATGTATAAACAGTGAAAATGATTTGATGAAATACCTTTCTTTTTTGAGCATTAGGGTTGACAGTTAGACTTTTGCATCCTTTAGCTTATGGCCAAACTGGTCACACCTTGTGCACTTGTAAGTAGTTCCAGATCTTTTATACTTACTCTGTGATGATGGTGGTTCATCAGCTTCTCTCCTTCTAAGCTTTTTTGGTCTTCCTGGTGCCTTCTTATAAGCAGGAGGTAACAATTCTTCACATTCTACCTCTGGCCACATGTCTTGACCATTGATAGCACTCACATTGTGTGTGTAACACTTTTCATACATTTCTCTGGTATACCACTCAGAAACATAATCTTCTGGGTCCTTTGATGTTTTAGACATTGCTGAAATGTCATGTCTGCAAGGAATCCCCACCAACTCCCAAAAATTACATGAACAAGTTTTCTTGGCTACATTAACAGTAAAGGCTTGAATTCCTCCAACCTAATGAACTTCAAACTCTTCAGCAACACCCCATATGGAAACCCAACCACCAGACTTCTCAACCTCTTTGTTTAATCTCTTCCTAGGCATAGTCATTATCCTATAGTTCCAACTTTCAAGCTTAACCCTATTGGTTGACATCCTATTCATTAAATATGTTCTAATCCATTCAGCCATGGTAAGTATTGGTTTGTCTCTAGCAACTAATATTGTTGAATTAAAGGCTTC
>Ga0315915_1008445_pt1 | contig 12015 bp, 6 predicted proteins | sample MpolbnodulesMG_FD_207738 | JGI IMG/M metagenome (GOLD analysis project Ga0315915, IMG submission 207738) | Medicago polymorpha root nodule microbial communities from Los Angeles, California, United States - branched nodules | ecosystem: Host-associated > Plants > Roots > Nodule | place: USA... | reverse complement strand
CAATTCTTAAGGTGCTTTTACGGTTCTTAACTAAAAATACAATTTTTTTTGGATATAACAAACTTTGAAAAAATTATGGATTTAAAGAAATCATGATAAATTTAGTTAAGAATCATACGAAAAGCATCTAAAAAATTGTACGAAGTTTTTTCCTTCTTTAATTACCATAAATAACAGCATGAGTACTAGGCTACCAGCTATATGTTGATTTGGTGATCAATTATTATGTATGTAAAGGGAGTGTGGTGAGGTGGCTTTCTATATAAAATTGTATGTTTGATATTGTTTGTTTTTGTGGTGTGCTGTGTGAGAATATATATGATAGAGATTAACTATCTTGCACTAAAGATTCCTTTATTTGTTTATGGTCAAGTTTATTATTTTCAAAGGCAAATATGTATTGGTAAAGCAGGAACTAATTTATCCAAATCTAGATAAAATATGAAATCTTACTAAAGTATATTGGTCTTGGGTTTTTGCCAATTAAGTTCAAATATGTGTGTGAGATAGTTGTCGTGTGACCGAATAATACGTTTTAAAAAAAAGAACATGCTTGACCCGGCCCGGGTTGAAGAAAATCGGCAGTTTAATGGTTTATCCACATAACCGACTAAATCAGCTGAGTCTCACAGGGTCAACTGCATATCCGATCCAACTAATGACTCGAACCGTTAATATCACCGGTTCACAGTTCGACCGGACGGTCCGATCCGATTTTTAAAACTATGGTCTTTAATATGAATTTTTACTACTTGAGGATTTTCATCCTTCTTTGAGGTTGAGGGGATCTGCCAACAACAATGATTGGTGTTTTCATATGGTATATGGATACGGATTCGGATCCATAATTTTAATCTTTTAATACTTATCATCAAACCCATTAATCCCTTAAAACCACACATTAACTTTATCGATATTTTTTTCTTCTGTGAATACTAAATATTGAGACGTGAAGAATTGCAAGATTAAATTAAAGATTAAATGATTAAAGATTAAATTAAAGATTATATGTAAAACACCAATAAAATGTTTTTAAATTAAACCTATAGAGCTTTTCTGCCACCAATCAAACCACTAAATGATTGAACTTGTCACAATGCCTCATCATGAAAAATATTGTAAATGCCCAACCATCTCAACACTTAAGACCACTAGCTACCAAAAGAAGAACAATTAAAGAATAAATGTTGACTTTAAACAACAAGCCACAAAATATAGGAGTCTAATTTCGCAATCCCTTTAAGTTCAAGTTTTGATAAGGTCTTAGTAACGTGTGTTCTTCTGGTTAGCATTTCCATATTAATAAATCCATTTTAAAGGAAAAATAAAAGACAAGTGGTATGAATTGAAACACGTATTTGTATATGAGCTTATAAATATATGTAACTATGCAAGTTTTTTAAATTGGAAATTTTAATAACTTGGAAATATTAATAACCATACACAATTTTTTCTTTATCGATAAAAATCGAACTCGGTATACAACACTTACGCACCATGTGTACGAACCACTTAAGCTAGGTCATGATGGTATACTCACGTAGATTCTAGCAACAATTTTGTTTTAAAATAATATAAGAATTTAGAAATGTTGATAAAATATGAGACATTTATTGTAAATTATATATTTTTTAACTTTTAATGTTGATAATGAAATGCAGTGAATTTTTTTCCTCAAAAAGGTATTCACGTATCATATCAGTTGTTATTTTGGTAAGGTGATTTGCATGAACCTCTCAACCTTCACTCTTTGCTACTACGGACGTGCATTATTTTTTAACTTTCTTGAAGAAAACCTGCAGGCTGCATATTTTGTTTCTTTTGACGAGGCAAAGCCTTTAACAGGCACTAAAGTCACCAACCACCCCTTTCGAGATTAAACACTCAACCTACCACTTTAATTTCCAGTTACCAACACTACCGCCTATCGGCTACCACCTTCAATCTTATTAGAAGAAGAAAAATAAAAAAACATCAGTAATATAATCATTAATTAATGTAATTTTTTAAATATTTTTATAAATATACCTTCATACAAATTGTGAAACATTAAATTCATTGTTGGAGTAAGCCTTAATAGCTAATCTATTTTGATTGATTTTAGCTTTGTATCATGATATTTAAATAAATATATATTGTAAATATAAAATAATAAGGCATTTCTTTGTTGGTTTTGTTTTGTTTCAAAATAATAATGTCCCTGTAATAGTTGGTCTGTTTAATGGAACATTAAGTATAACTTAATTGTGAGACTTCATTAAACATAAGGACGTTATTCTTAAGTATATGTAGCCAGACTTTATTGTGAAATGAAATATCATTAAAACATGAAGATTATTATGTGGATAAACTGATGATCACATCTCATAGATCATGGATAAAGAGTTATAAAATTTTCACATAGATATAAATATCGGAGTAATATTTATATTAGATTGATCCACACCATGAAAATACTACACAATAAAAGTTATGAAAAGTGTCATAATATATTCTAATAGTGATAGTGGGTTATTCCACTATTTGACCTAAAACCACTATGTACCCTAGATGTTGGAGTCGAGTGCTTTATCATCATTCAAACGTCGTCTGTAACAGGATGACTATATAGTTGGTTGATGGGTACTCCACGAATCATATTGAGGGACGTCAGTGACCTAGATGGAATTTGCCCCTTCTAGAAATGTCTAAGGGTTCAATATTGAACTGGACAAGGATGATATACTATGCCTTGTGTTCAACTTATGTCATGGTGGTAGTTTCTCTTTGTCTATTCTTGATCATTCGGGTGATCCCTTGATGTTATGCCTGCATTTTGATGTTTTAGGGTGTACTACACCCCCCCAAATGGTAGTAGTTTTTCCTTGAAGTTACAATCACACTTCATCCTCCCTTATGAGACTATTATTGATGATTTCAAGTCATTTTTTTATAAAAGAAGAAAAACATGAAAGAAAAAGTCACGAAACAATTTAGGGGTGTAGTACACCCTAAAAAACATCAAAATGTAGGTGAAACTTCATCATAAAATTAACTTAATCATAGAGTTAACTTGGTTGTTAAGTAACCATAGTTAGTTAGTATAACCCAAATCTATATAAAGGGGTTATTGTATTGTGTGTTTCATCATGTGTTTTCACAACTTCTCCATTGAATACTTTACGTCTTTAGCTTTTCAACCAACAGTAACAACGTCAAACTAATTTAATTAAGAAATATTTAAGTAATAATCGACCTTAAATATCGACGAAAAGCCACCAACCTGTCCCTGCTTGTATTATGTTCTCAATATTCCATCTACATTATATAATAATAATTAAAACACTTCTGGCCCCATAGCTCAACAAATTGATCAACCAAATTCTATTATAAATACCGATAAGTCTCAAACTTACAAGCCAACTCGACCATTTCACTTATAAATTTCACTTAGAAAATATCAAATATGTCTGAGGGAAGAGGCAGTGCAGCTATGAACATGGTCACTGTGATTTCACTGCTGTGCCTTTTGTTTCTGGCTAAAAGTACTAATGCAGAAACTTACACCGTTGGAGGACCTAAGGGATGGACCTTCGGCATTAAGAAGTGGCCTAATGGAAAATCCTTTGTTGCTGGCGATGTGCTCGGTAAGTTTAAATTGAATTTTTCCATGAAAGCGGGTTGCAACTTTTAATGTACCTTCAATTACTATGAAAATATTTTCTATTTTCATTTTCTAAATTTTGTGTTAATTTTGCTAATATAACAAGGAGAAAGGATACCGTGTTGCGGGCATTTTTGTGCATAAAATTACAACAAAAAGTTGTAATTAGTTTTTGAGTTTAGAAAGATTAATGGGACAATACAATATAGCATATTTGTGCATGGTGTAAATTTAAATTTGAAAAACACTAAATTGTTAAGGAAAATTTTGTCAAAAAAAATGTTGTTAGTGATGGTTAATATTAGAGTTATTTTTATATAATAACTAATTGATTGCTGCAGAATTTGGGTATAATCCAAAGATGCACAATGTGGTTTTGGTGGACCAAACCGGCTACGACAAATGCAAGACACCGGAAGGTTCTCAAGTGTTCAGAACAGGGAGTGACCAAATCGAGCTAGTAAAGGGAGACAACTACTTCATATGCAACATTCCTGGGCATTGTCAATCTGGGATGAAGATTTACGTCAATGCAGCTTAGGGTTCAAAGCTAAGTGACTACATTGATTAATGGTCAACTAGCTAGTGGTTATTTCGATCTCTTTAATTATAAAAAATAATAGTAACGTACATGGGCGAAGGAAACACTTCTGTTTTTTGTATGTTTTAAATAAGTTTGTATGCAAAGTAAAATTTATTTACTATTATATAAATAGTTCTAAGAAAAGAGAAATAAATTGAAATTCGTTCACCAACCAACATACAAAGAATAATAAGATTGATTTTATATATTGTTCACAGATAATTAATTATATACTTCCTAAAAAAAAGATAGTTAGTTCTATTTAAAATAAAAAAAACAGGTAAAAAAGATATATGAAACATTAAAAACTGTGTCATGTATTACATTAAAATTATCGTATTTATGTCATCTAAACACAAAGTTAAAATTAGATTGCAGTTTAAATACTATTAAAGATAAAGAGTATTATCAATATATAAATAATAAAAGGAGGGAAAAAATTTGATAAAATAATTGATTTACAAAGAATAAAGAAAATAATAAAATTTGAGAAAAAATGTAATATGTGAGTTGCAGACCAATCGACATCAATGGAAGCTTGCTGCAAATTATTCTAGCATTCATGTTTTATTGGTTTGATCCCGCCCCAATCATTTATGTTCTGCCAAATGCACCAAGTTGCTCTATTTTTTGCACCAAAAAAATAAATAATGAAGTTTTTTTAATAACAAAATTTAGTTTGTCTATTGGTTTCAATAAATTAAATTTTCTATATTTACTAAGAATGGCGCCAAAAGCATTTCCACAACAGTTATCTTCTTGGAGTTAAGCTTATATCCGCAACTATATACTCCATATTTTGCAGTAAAGATCATTTTGTTTGTTTACACCTACCATGCATGTAGTCATGTTAGGCGGACCTGAACATGGCAGATCTAATTGTTTTTTAATTTTTTTTTTATCAATTTATTATATATCAATACAAACACTTAATTTTTTTTTTTTATGTTTATATGTTTGCCTATATCTTTATTCATATATTAATATAGGGGTCTATTTTTGTGTAATTTATACATGTGTCTATATTTTAACTTTTATATTAATATGGGGACCATTTTTTTTTTAATTTATACACATGTCTATATTTTTACTTATATTTAATACGAAAATAATTTTTGTACAATATGTACATCTTTCTATATTTTTATTCATATATCAAGGCCGGGTGTATGTACAAGTATCCTGCTAGAACATTTGATTCATCAATTTTAACGTATATAGAAAGAGACGTTCTTAGAACAATTAGTAATGATGTAATTTTAGTTCATTTTCAACAAATAGAAAATAAAGAATTTTCTTTATAATTTTGGTTCATACAATTATTTTTAATATAACTTCTTATTAAATTTAATATTATTTAATTATTTGACAAAAAAATATTACCCTAATGATATTGCGAGTTCAGATCCGTCCCTACATCCTCCACATTTGAAATAATATGGTTTGAAGTTGTGGATGAACCATACTTTCATGAATGACATCAATTTCACATGGTTATTAATTAAAGTAACTCTCATGGTCATCTCAAAACCATAACCACCTCCGATAAAATTTAAAATCCGTTCCTTAAAGTTAAAAGGTCAAGCTTACACTCATGGAGAGTCACAACAATTTCATAAAATTACAATGATGTAAAATAAACATAACTTAGAGTCAGGTAGATTATTATAAGCATTTCCTCAACAAATAAAAAGTTAAATTATAAGCATAATTCGCCCCAACTTCCACACTGATTGCTATAACTCAATTGGGAGACACTCCATGTCTGATATGTCCCTCACAAAATTAATGAAGATTAAAATCCTATGCAGCATCGGGCACCCTTGCGTATCAAAATTTGAATAGTATGGATGCTACGCCATATATAGCTAGGATTCGAGCCTATAGTCTCTCAAGGAAATTATTAAAACTCTATTTATTTTTACAAATATAACCTTATAAAAAAATTATGAAACATTAAATACGCCAACTACTAGTATTTAAAAGATAAATATTAGACTAGGGGTATAAATCTCTTTTAAGTAATAAATACACTTTAAAAGTTGTGACAAGATCAATTTTTTTTTTTAATTTCTTTTTCTTATAATAAGGACCGGAGAGTAGAAACTATCTAAGAGAAATAAATAACTTTTCCGTTCATTTTACTTGATTTACTAAATATGTAATATTCAAAAGGGACGGATCCATGTTAAGGCTATGTGGAGCTAAAGCCTCACATCCAACTTCCCTATTTTTTTTAAATTTATAATTAGAATAATAGTTATTTTAATCCCTCAATTTGTAACGAGTAGTCACAATAATCTCACAATATATTAAAATTTTGAAATAGTCTCTGATTTTGCACTTTGTTAGTCAAAATAGTCATGAAGTGACAACTAGTAAGTATATTAAAAGACTAATATGACAATATTAACAAATTATTTTAATGTTAGGGACTATTTTGACTAGTAAAGTGCACAATCAATAACTATTTTAAAATTTGAACATCGAGGGGCTATTATGGTTACTCCTTACACCTTCAGGGACCAAAATAATTATTACCCCTTATAAATAAGACCAACAAGTCAACAACCTTGTGCAAAACTTGTGGAAACAAATAAGTGCAACATATTTACTATGATTTATAAGCATTTGAAGTTGGTTTTGCTTTTGTCGGTAGTAAGTGCAAGTGTTAGCAACTAAGATTTTAGCCCCATATGCACCAAATGTCTGAATCCACCCTTGTATTCAAAATACCCTTAAAAAAAATATAGTATTCAAAATGGATCACAACCAATCATGTGACATACTCTTATTGTTAAAAATAAATAAATTATGTGACATAATCTTGAATACACTAAGAAAGTACTAGAAGCATGGCAATTACAAATAACAACTAATAAAAATACTAACTAATATATTTTACAAATAACAACTAATAAAATTACTAAATAATATATTTTAATTAATAGTTTATTGACTCAATTAAGCATCAAGATCCGATGGTTTCTATTTTTACAAATAGATTAAATGGTTAAAATTAAAAAAAATTAATGAAGACTTTGATAAATCACTTATATTGTTGATTCATCTTATACGTTTCAGGTTAAATTTTGAACAAATAACCTATAACATTGATATAATTAAGTGACTTAGACATAACAAAAATTAGTTAAAGGACCAAAGTAAAACATAAAAAATAGTTAAGGATCTAAAGAACAATTTAGCCTAAAAAAATATTTTTTTTTAAAAAAAAATCTTCTTTTTTCTTAACCTCTAATTTCAACCCTCCAAAGATTTTCCCTCTCTATTTTCCCCGTCCCAAGTAGACGTAAGAAATATAAGATTGAGAAAATAAACTAGGGACTTTTGATTGAAAGGTTGCAGAACGTAGGTTTTGATTCAACGTGGCAAGTGGTCTATCCAAGAAAAGGAATGAAATATTCTCCTAGCATGGCATACAGCATGTCCGTTATCATCAATGTTTGGAATATTTCCCATTCCCTTGATTTAGTCGTTTTAGTTGTTTGACTTGGCTTGGCTTCGACAAAATTGAGTAGTATACTATAGACATTATAGATCGTATACATATTTATTTTCATTGCAAATGCAAATATAAGATCGATATTTAATCCTTCAACCAATCAAAATTGACCTTATAATAGACATTATCATAAGAAGATAGTCGTTGACCATAAATTTCCTTGTTGGTACAAAATTAAACAAATTTTTTTAATAAATATCAATTGATATTATAAGTAGGGGTAGTTTGGGGCATAATATAAAAAAACAAACCGAGTCAAATTTGCTTACATTATAATCCTATCATCACAAACATTTGATACATTATTGTTAAGCCAAAACATAGGTAGCAATTGAAGAAAAACAAAACCATGGATAGAGAACAAGAGATGCAATTTCTAGGTCTCTATGGAATCTACAAAGAATCCTACAAAATCATAATTTCATGGAGGAAAATCTTCAGCCAAATTACCTTAACTCTCATCCTCCCTCTTTCCTTCATCTTCCTTATTCACATACAAATATCCAACATCCTCTTCAGAAAGATTATGAACAACACAAATGAAATTTTGGAAACACAACAAGGCACACCTCAATACCAAAAACTTTCCGACATAATCACTTCCGAATGGACCACTTTCTTTCTCTTTAAACTTGTTTACTTCACTTCTCTTCTAATCTTCTCTTTGCTATCAACCTCTGCAGTGGTTTATACAATAGCATCTATTTACACCGCAAGAGAGGTAACATTCAAAAGGGTCTTCGGCGTTGTACCAAAGGTTTGGAAGAGACTCATGATCACTTTCTTATGCACATTTTTTGCATTTTTTGTGTATAATACTTTGGCAATACTAGTTTTCATTATTTGGGCACTTTCAATTAATTATAAGAGTGGGGGAATTGCAATTTTAGTTATTATTGGAATCTTATACCTTGTTGGGACTTTGTATCTTACAATACTTTGGCAATTAGCTAGTGTTGTAACCGTTTTAGAAGACTCTTATGGATTTAAGGCCATGATGAAGAGTAATAATTTGATAAAGGGGAAAATTGGTTTGTCAACACTTATATTTTTGAAGCTTAATGTTTCATTTTTTGGGATACAATTTTTGTTTACAAAGTTGGTTGTGAAAGGTTGGGGGTTGACTTTGGTGGACAGAACAGCATATGGAATACTATGTTTTGTGTTGTTGTCACATTTGTTTTTGTTTGGCCTTGTTATCCAAACGGTTCTTTATTTTGTTTGTAAGTCTTATCATCATCAAAGTATTGACAAGTCTGCTTTGTCTGATCATCTTGAAGTTTATCATGGAGAATATGAACCTTTGAAGGATAAAGATGTTCAACTGGAGAATTACCATGTGTGATGTAGGTTGATAAAAAAGTGAATTATTGTTTTGTGATATTTATTGAATAATTCAAGCAGATATGTATGAGTAGTGGTGAATTATTTACGAGAATTATCTGTAACCATATTATGTGGCTTTCTTTGTATAGATGTTTATGATTAATGAATCCTTCGAGTTTAGTTCATGTTGACTTTTATATATTATATGCAATATACCTGTCAATTCTTGTAATTGGTTGTTGTTCATTTATATAAAAGGAATTTTAGAACAAAACTTTCTGAAATTCTAACTTAGCCTCTAAAACACAGGTGTAGATACCGATATATAACACAATATATTATTTAGGAAAAATTCCGCCAATAATATTACGCCAGTTGCGTTAGTATTTTATATTCTTGGATTTGTGAAACAACAATGATACTTATACACCACCTATTTCTCAACATCTCATTTTATCATTTTTTACTTCTATTTTTCTCTTTATTTCAATATACAAGATGTATATATATCCACATATACATCAAACAATTTCCTTTGTTAAATAAGGTGATCATGGGAAGGGAAAAAAAGAAGATTTATTAAGAAGAAAAATGGTTAGAAGCCTGATGGATTTAAAGAGGACGATATTTAATATTTTAGTTGAGATGTTGATTCATTCTTGGCCTTATGTTGTAACCAAAATATTCTAGGCCTTATGTGAAACTTGTCTTGAATTCTTGGTCTTTCTCTTCCAATTCCATGCCAAAACTGAAGTCTTCGCTTTTTCGGAGACATCGTCGGGTTCATGGAAACTTCCAATATGCCATTATCCTATCAACAATGCTTATAAAATTTGTCCTTGGTCTTAACTTGATTGATCTGGACCGGTTCAACTCTATCAAGATAAAAAATAAATCTTGAGATAAGATATTTTAATACTGATGATACTATATCCATCTAAATTATAAGTAACTTTAATCATCATTTTTACAAATTAAAAAATAAAATTAAATGTGTATAGAAAAAAATGTAAATTACTTATGAAACCATCTTTGATATGATTAATGATATGAAAAAGATAAATAAAAATAATTGAATAAAGAGAATATAATAAATATTAGAAAATGTATTAAATTAAAAAAATTGTTTTTTAATTGATAAACTCCTAATGTTTCAAGTTAATACAATGTGAGTTTGATAAGAGATGTTAGATAATATATTATTGTACTTTTTAAGCAAAATACCTTTTTTTGTCCTTTAAGTGTGACAAAAATATCGGGTTAGTCCTTTAAATTTTTTAAGTTTCAAATATGTCTTTATTATCTTTTTAATGACCTATTTGAAACTTAAAAATTAAAAAACTTCAAATAGGTGTATTAAATTAACAACTTAAATGACTTATTTGAAACTTTAAAAAAACTAAATGACCTATTTGAATTGTAGAAAAACTTAAAGAAACTATTTAAAACTTAAAAAATTTACAGGATTAATTCAGAATTTTTATCAAAATTGAAGGATCAGAAGATGTATTTTGCCGGAATGGGATTTCCTGTTGTAACTACGTCACGCAGTTACAGTTGTGAGCTGTCCGATTAAATTATCAAAAAAGGTGATATATTCACTCAAAAATGTGATAATTCCAAAAATGGGAAGTTTAAAATAAGGTGATATATCAACTTAAATGTGATATATTTTTGGTAAATTGGAATTATCAAAAAAGGGTCAAATACCTTCATGGGTCCTTTAAGTTTGAGGTTTGTTTCAGATAGATCATTTAAGTTTCTAAAGTTTTAGATAGGTCCTTTAAGTTTCGAGTTGTTTAGAATATGTCCTTTCTGTCAACCTCTGTTAAGTCAATGTTGTTCAGTCCATTAAGCCAAAGCTGATTGGTCCGTTAAGTGGGTGAGGTGGTTCTCTCTGACACTTGGCATCAATTTTTTCCCCAACCAGATCAACTTTGGCTTAATGGACATATCAACTTTGGCTTAACAGAGGTTGACAGAAAGGACATATCCGAAACGGACTCAAAACTTAAAGGACCGATCTGAAACCTTAGAAACTTAAAGTGCCTATCCGAAACAAACTCGAAACTTAAAGGACCTATCTGAAACCTTAGAAACTTAAAGAATCTATCTGAAACAAACATAAAACTTAAATGACCCGGAAATATATTTGGCCAAAAAAATATTAAAGGGAACGTAACTATCTAGAAGGAAGCAAATAAGGTGATAATTCAAAGTAATTATCTCAGTTATTAATATTATAAAATATTATAAAGGGAAAAAATAATTAATATTATATTAAAAAGTGAAATGACTCAGTTATTTTAGGACACTTTATTTTTGTAAATAGCTCCGTTAATCCAGATATTTTGAATAGTTTTTAATAAAAGGGAGATAAAGTTTATAAAATTATTAATTATAATTTATTGTATAAACCACAATGGAGACAAATATTTGTCTATAATTAATTGGTTATAAGATTTTCATTCACTAGTAAATTAAAGCGTACAAGAGGTACTCGGTTTATATAAAGACAAATACACAAGGGAAAGAAAGGAGTATAACAAATACATAAGATATCTTTCAACTAATTGGATTAACACATCATTCATAGAAAAGACAATAACCTTTGTTTATCTTGGTCAAAAACCATTTCCAAGACCTATTAATATTTAGTTTTTTTTCTTATTGAAGATTGAGTATTAAGTGAGTGATATTATATAATAGATTTGTCAATTAAACACGTCATTATTTCTAAGAGTTATGCTCAAAATTCGTTTATGTAAATCTCAAAAAAGTCACAACAAGTCAGATACTCTGCATTATGAACGTCACTTATATAGTAAATTCACAATTAGTTTACCATTTTCACATATTTCTCTTTTTTAACGACAAAAACATTGAATCAAGAAAGAGTTTGAGCAAGTGAAAAAAAGAGAGGCATAGAAACATAAAACA
>Ga0315915_1008443_pt1 | contig 12016 bp, 3 predicted proteins | sample MpolbnodulesMG_FD_207738 | JGI IMG/M metagenome (GOLD analysis project Ga0315915, IMG submission 207738) | Medicago polymorpha root nodule microbial communities from Los Angeles, California, United States - branched nodules | ecosystem: Host-associated > Plants > Roots > Nodule | place: USA... | reverse complement strand
ACTCTTTAATTCCAGTATACACAACACACACCTGCACATTTATTTTACTAAGCAGTTTTTGCGTATGAACTTCAGAACGTTCTGAAGTCAGACTACTAACTTGACTATTCCAAGTAAACAACTTGAGAATCAATTTTAAGTTACAGGTTTAATTTTAAAGGGTCACAATTCAAACTCCCCCTTCCTTGTAACTATTTTATTTACTTCAACAACGTCGCACTAAGACGACGAAATCACAAAAGAAAAAACGAAATAGATGTGAAAATCACTTATTTTAATAAAAGGGAAATATATAAACGAGTTAGAGGGGTGATTTATTTGGTGAATGAAGGAGAAGAAACTAGGGTTTTAACGACGGCTCACAAGTAGAAACCCTAGTTTTTTATATGAATTTTTTCCCAAAGTGCTAGAACATAAACCAAACAAAAATAAAGTGTAGGGACTAATACCAAAAAATGGTCATTGTACAGGGACTAATAACACATATAAGACGTTAACAATCACTTCGACCTATTTGACATGACTCCTGTATTATAGGAAAATGCTCCATGTTACAAATGGAACATTCACGAATAATCGTGAAGAAAATGGATTGTTGATTTCATGTATGGTTTATTTTAAAAATTGTGGTTGAACCAAACTCAATTCATCACAAATCGAGTTGTGAGGTGATCAGAATTGCCCCACATATATAAACTTATTTAGGACATATGATTTTTATTGTGAGAATCTTAACATAAACCCTCCATACGCCCATGACCGGACATTTGTAGTGTGACCTGAGTGACCCTCGATAATGGAAATCTTATAACAGATGATCCAGTCTTGGATAGGCTATAATTCCATCTTAAAATTTGTAGTTATGCCTAACACAACTTCTCAAAACTGATTTGTAAAGTGAAGATTGTCTACATGTATTGACGTATATACAATTGTTCAGATCATTATAACTTTTTATTCTGAAACTCTTAACAATTTATGTTTGTATTCGTCAAAAGTGAAGTTTAAACATTTTCCAATTTTTTTTTAAAAAGGACTACCCGTCTAATACATACAGCAATAACTTTGTAATATATAGCACGACTCTATTTTAATACTCCCTCCGTCTCAATATATAAGCAAAAAACACCAATTCAGACTTATTAAGAAAGTTAAAACATGGTAATTTGAGGTATAATTTTTTGTATTCTCCTTAGAATAAGTTTCATGGAAAGAAGTAAAACCAATTCTAATTGGTTAACAATTATGGAGAAAATAAAAAGGTAAACAAATTGAATGCAATTTGCATTTAATTTTACTTTGGAAAAGAAGATTTTCTTGAAAAAACATAATAATAGCATAAAAATTGGTCTTTTTTGCTTATATTTTGAGATAAAGAAAATGTGATTTTTTCGCTTCTAATTTAGGATGGATGGAGTACTACATTGCACAATACTTACTTCACTTGTCGAGGAATGCTTCATTAAAACATGAGAGAAATGTTAATATGTGCCATTAGAAAACATATTTTTATACAAAAAGTAGAAATCATATATTGAAAATTATGTCAATTTATTTTTAAAAAAATTGAAAATTAAGTTTTCTCAATAAATATTTGTTATTTTTAGAATCATTAACATCTGTCATAAGAGTAGATGTTAAATGACCATCTTTGGTTCACCCAAAAAAAGTTACCACGTTTTTTCCCCAAAGAATTACCATTTACTATCAAAAGTAATTTCCTCAAACAACACGATTTTTATTGGACATATATTTACAGTTTTTTATGTGGTTAGTTACTACTTGTGTGAAGGAGGGCAGAGTGGGAATTAAAATTGACATGATGAAGATGAAAGGAACAATAATGGGGGCTTTCAGTTAGGGTTTTGTAAAATGATGATGAGCTAAGCCGTCCCAAGATATGCAATGATGATTTGGATTGGGTCCAAAACTACCCTTCCTTACCTTCTCCCAACTATAATCAATTACTCTTTTGTTTTATTTATGCTTCGGTTCTTCTATTTTTAGGTCTCCATAATTTTCACTTACAGTTTCTTTGTAATTTTCATGTGTTGGGAACCGTTAGCAGTAATCATTCTCATTGCCGTAATGTTATTCTTTTCCTTTTATTGAGAAAAATGGCATTTTTTGTGCATTGAGACATGAGATAGAGGATCATGAGACTACCACTTGTTTTTGGACTTGTCTCCAGTACACGGCAATCCTTTGCTAGTACTTCGTGTTTCTCATTGTTTCCCCTAATTAATTTCTCTCATTTTGTCTTTATGGTGTCTTTGGCCATATTTCTTACGTGAAATATCCATTATTTTTGTCGATAACTAATCTATATTATAGAATCTGACCGACCACATTTAGTAAATTTCCCGTCGCAACCATGTTTTTTTTTGTTCAACACTCGAACAAAATCCAAGACACTATTTAAATAATCCGAGTTTAAGAGTAATATTAGCAACACTAGTCATCTTAACATACTTTTTTTGACATTTATTTTTTTATTGATTGAAATACATAGCTCACACAACTTCAAGAATAAATTCTACATAAAGTGGTAGGACCCGTATGAATTTTACATGATAAAAGAGTGAGTGTTATAAAAAGTGTATTAAATGAGTGTTTCTAACATTATTCTCGAGTCCAATTTCATTTAGGCTATGTTTGGTAAAAATAGCGGATAGCTGATAACTAGCTGATGACTTATAGCTTATAGCTGATAGCTGATGACTTATAGCTTATAGCTGATAGCTGATGACTGATAGCTTATAGCTGATGACTAATGACTAGTAGCTGATAAGCTAATTGAAGTGTTTGGTAAAATTAACGGTTCAACTAACTTCTAAATGTAAAATGACATAAAAGGACATTTTTAATTCATAATAAGTATTAATAATTTAGTAATTTAAATTTATTAATTTAATATCCTTTAAAAAAAATATTAATTTAATATTTTTTTTATATTTAGTGAAATTGATTTTTATTTGCTATGCTCTATTTGTTTTGATTTAAGTGTTTACACTTACAAAAACTAAACATAACAATGGAATGTATTATTTAATTATTTTAAAAAAAAAAAAGGAAATGCATTATCATCTATATGTATTTTTTAATTGATTCAAAAAAAAAATGTATTTTTTAACGATCTATATGAAATATTATATACCAAAATTATATATGTATTTGTTTCGAAAAAAAAACTATAAATGTATTATCTATACTTGAATTAAAAAAACGTTATATGATTATACACTTTCTTTAAGGATTGTACACTTTTTTTTAGAGCTGGACGACATACGCATAAAAAACGATAGCCAGTTATAAAAAGAATGATGCATGGTTATCGTAAAAAAAAAAAAAAAAAGATAATTGTTGAATTATTATATTTATTTTGAATCATTATGAGTGCATTCAAAATGTCAAAAAAGTAAATGACTGTATTTATAACATACACAGTTTATTTTAAATTACAATGCAGTATAAAGGGTAAATATGGATTTCAAATAAAATAATGAAGGTAAAATTGGAAGAAAAAACAAAAAGCTGTAAGTTATAAGCTCAAACGCTACTTGAAATAGTGTCTGAAAAAAAAGCTTATAAACTAGTAAATAAGCTATAAGCTCTTGATAAAAAACAGTTACCAACCATGACTTTTTTAGTCCTACGAGCTTATAAGCTATAAGCTCGTTTTCTGGTCTTACCAAACAGACCCTTAGACAATTTTAATGTCGGTGTTTGTATGATTGTTAAGATTTGCATATATGTTCGTTCGTTTTGTTTGTTTTTATTTGCATGGGAGAGCACTTTTTAAAAAACCTAAAAGAGTTTCCACAAAAAGAGCAAAAAAGGATGAAGAGGGTGTCATGTTATCGACTGTCACAGTAAGGAAGTAACCTTGTTTTAGTAATTATGTATGACAGTGCACTTTTTGTTAATAAAATTCCACTCACGTTTATTGTATATCCAAAATGACTCATCTAAAATTAAGAGAAATTATATTTTAAACTCAAAATTTTAAATGTTAATTATGATGTCATTTTCCTTCAAAAAAATTAAGGTGTCATTTGATTTGTGTTTTCTTTTTATATAAATTAATTATGCGTATTTTGAAATGCATATCCATGGCATTTTTGTTTTACATTATTATATTATAATATATAACAATGATAAAATAGTACTACTAGTAGTTTTTCTTAATCAAAAGTACTCAATTTTCTTACCAAATTCAGGAAAATGAGATTGAAATAATTGTTGAGGTTGTACAGAAAAGAAAAATTGTACCAAAGAAATAATGGTTGAGGGGAGTAATAGGGGGTTGGATGAGAGTTGGGGCCAGGCAACCCTTGATTCCCTCATGGGTTATGAGTAGCATAACGTGAATCATCATAGTTGACAGATAGTATTTTGTATGTGTCTTAATTTTTCTTGTGAGTAAAATTTTCAACAAGTTAATTTCATGGGGGTGTCCCCCCATTGGGGCTCCTCCGTTTTAATCCACTGTTTAGAACTTTTCTTGCATCAATGTATATTTGCTAATTATGGGGATTCAATCGATTGGCTTGCCAATTTCTGAAATTACTATTTGGTCTAGACTTATAATCTCTTTCACAATATTGGTCGTTTAAGATTTGTGCACGATTATTAAAGAAATGATTAATTGCATTGATTTTAATAGTAAAATTAGTAGCATTTACTAAAATATTCTTATTAATTGTAGTTAGTGAATTAGTTAAGTTGGATGAAATTCAATAAATAATGGTATAATAGTAGAAAAAGATTAATAAATGTTGCATTAGTATTATAAAGTTGCAATTATTTTAAAAAAAATGCTAAAGAAACAATAATTGTGAGACGGAGAGAGTATTTAATTATGATTTATTCCCTCGGTCTCTGCAACAAAAATAAAAAACTTACCAAGACTAAGAGATGAAAGAGGAATTGTACCGAGAAAAAAAAAAGATGAAGGAAGAAACTCATTTTATGAGTAGGGTTAAATATGTTTTTTGTCTCTAAATATATCAAATTTTTGTTTTTATTTTTTATTTTCCTTCGATTTTTAGTCCCTACTAAATTTTCAATCATCACTTTTGATCTCTATTTTAAATGAACTCAATGCAATTTTTTAACATGAGTTGCATAAGTGTGATGTAACGTTATAAAAATCATTTGATAATAATCTTGAAACTCAAAACAAGTGCTTTAAAATATAATCATCGGAGATATTCTTAAAATAAAGACTAATTAAAAATGACAAAAGAGTCTAAAAAATACAAATGAAAAATATCAATTTGGCACTCTAAATTTGCAAGCGTTGTGTGAGCCACCGCCGAATAACTATTGAGAAAACTATCTTGCCGGTACTCATTGTTTCCATGACATATGAATCACTCTACTTCGATTGAAACCCACAAATAAGTTTTACTTGTTTTTTTTTTTAGGAAAAATAAGTTTTATTTGTTAAAAATAGTGATTTTTTTTTTACTTTTTAAAAATAAAATTATTTAAACATTATACGATTAGAATTATTTATTCAACCATAATTTAATTATAGTGGTGATTGTTGGATGTGGCGATTGTTGGCTACTAGAGTGGTATTTGGCGGTCCATGTGACTACATCACTCTGAGATGTGATCGGTGTTGTTAGAGTGGTGGTTAGAGTCTTAGTTGATGGTTGCTAGATTGGTGGTTGGCAGTGATTATCAATGGTCGGCGAGGCGATGGTCGTAGTGGTAATCTAAGGTGGTTAAAGTGGTGGTCACAGGTGACCACGGTAAGCACCTGTGATGGTTGAAGTAGAGATTGCTAGCATCGATTGTGACATGTTTTATTTTATAGTAAAAACAAAAGCAAGAATTATAAAAACTATTTTTGGGATTTAAGCGAAAACTATTATAAAATTAAATAAAAAATCAATCGAACATCATTTTACATGTTGTCGTAGTTGATTTCTATATTATTAGAATGACAATATCTATCAACAATAATCAACAAATAGAATGTTTATCGTTAGATTTTGATCAGTTTAAAAAGTAATATCGTGTTCAGTCTAGAAATGTGAATTGTAAATGTGCTCTTGCAAAAAAAATAGTTTTCGCGTTGTCTATAAGGTATAAAATAGTTTGTGTATGTATCCCTCTATCTAGGTATCATCCCATTGCATAAGTGTTTTAGAAATGATTTTTTTGCATAAAATTATGCTTTTTCAATTTTTTTACTGGTTGAATCGAATCATGTATCGATTCAAACAAATTAAAATAAGATATTTTCTTTTGTGTCTACCTGACTCGAATCGTGAATTGAATTATTCTTCATCAAGACATATGAATCAAACAATTCTTCATGTATTTGAATCGAACTCAAAAATGCCAAAGTTAATTTTTTTAAAAATTGGTTCGAATCATGGGTAACTTGAATAAAATCATTAACATGATTTAGCATTAATTTCAATATATATTTGTCTACAAACCTAGTATAGCTCCCAGTTCCTATAGGATCGATGTCATTTTATACTATAGCTTGGACAATGTATACTTGCACTCAGGCTTTCCACCTTAAAATACTTATAGTGTTTTGGGAGACACCAATGACTTCTTCTCTTCTGATCCAAAGTGTTGACTTCTAGTTAAACTTTCTTCAGATCTTCTACCAAGTCTTTTATCTTCGTTTGTGCTTTTGATGCTCTTAAATATGTTCAGACATTGTTCTTTAATATTTTGTTATCATCAAAACTTTAAAGAAACCGTACAAAACCAATTTTGTTCCAACAGTTCTCAGCAACAAACTAAAAATCGAAAGAAAAAAACAATTTTTAAACAAAATGGTTAATTCAATCGATTTGTAGAATATAAAAAATAATGATAATTATTTTAAACTCAAATAAAAATATCAAAAACTTAAACCCAAACATGTTTACTGCATAAAAACAAAGGAAAATTCAAACAAAAACTCAAAGCAACATTAAATTAATAACAAATCTGAGATTAGTGAAGATTAGAAAGAAAAAAAAAGGTGTTATTACTTTCACACTTATAGTGTGCCTTCATTTTTCAACATTAAAGTGAGAGTGCATGAACAAAGTGAAGCGAAAAGTTTGGAATGTGGTTTGAGAAAAAATCTAATTCACATCAAGTTCAAGTAAGCAAATCGGATTTTATTTTGAGCGAGTTCTAAATTGGTTCTTAACCGATTTTGACCCACCAAATTAGTTTTAGCAAAAAAATCGGGTTTTAGTATTTAGGAACTGAACCAAACCATATATTTGGTTCAATTTAGTTTGGTTTTTAAACCATGCACAACCCTAGTTGTATAAGTCAAATAATATTGGGTTAAGATTGGTTAAGGCACTAGTACAAAAAACATTTATTAAGTCAAAGATTTTAAATGGGTAGTTATCCACCTGATTTAAAAACTTAGGTGGAGGAGAGAATTTTTACTTTAATAGATATTAAATGGATTAACCCCATTTAAAAACTATTCTATATTTTGAATTAAAAATTATATTTTATCATCAAAGCCCCAAATCCAGGATTTTCACCCTAGTAAGACCCTTTCCCCCAAATTCTCACCATCAACCCTTTCTTATCACAATCAACCTGCTCATTCATGAAACTCAAATTCATCATCAACCCTCACCCACACTGAAACCGTTACCGAAAACCTTCATTCACTTGCTCCCCTTCTCTCGTCCAACATCAAATTTGAAGCAGCATCCCTAGAATCACAGATATGAAATTCCCATCTCGATTCTCTGGTCTCGCAAATTTGAAATCGCAAAAGCATCTCAGATCTTGGAATCGCAAATATGAAATTCCCGTCTTGAATCTCTGAAATCTGGTATCGCAAAGGCATCTCGAATCTCCGAAATCGATTCTGAAGATAATCTTTGATTAGCTAATTTTGGTTCGTATGAATGGTGCGACGGCGTGAACATGATTAGAGTCGCTGGAACACCGTATTACATGGAGCCAGAGGTCCTTCTATGAAGAAATTATACGGAGATATTTGAAGCAGTTCTTAAAGCAAATCTCATGTTTACTTCAAGAATATTCTGTTTTGTTTCTTCTCCTGCCAAGGATTTGTCAAGGAAGATGATGTGTAGAAATGATTCTAGAAGATTTTCTGAATATCAAGCTTTAGGTATGACATAACAAACTGTTAACTTCTGATTTTGATTAATTAGATTGATTGAATTAGTATTTGAATATAGATTTTAATTGATTATTGATTTTAATTAACTTTATGAATTAGTAGTTGAAATTTATCTTCATATGATTCTACGATAAAACGTGGTCTCATCTTTGTGATAATTTGTTTTTTGGTGAGGGTTTAAAAAAAAAAGATTTAGGAATTGTTTGGATTGACTTATTTGAGCTTTGGCTTATTTGAGCTTATCTACTGACTTAAGTCTTATGACAATTTTCAAAACCTTTTTTCATATGTTCTCTATAGAAACAACTTATAGCATATACAAAAACAATTTAATTTAATTTTATCTTTTGTTATAGAAATAATTTATGTGAGCTTATACATAAGTATTTATCATAATAAGCTATTTATCCAAGCATGCCCTTAATGTATTTTTTTTATGATAATCTCTTTCACTCACAATCAATACTTGACATGTTATTGCAGGATGTACACAAGATGGTCCTTTGCAAAGATAACACATCTTTGTAATATATAATGATGATTAAGAGTGATACTTGGACTTTCAAATGTTGCCTATAGCTTAGATTGGCGACTATGTTTCTTAGGTAATTTTGATCTTTACAATATATGACCTTGAAATGTTAGAATGCTTTTTATGAAGGTGCTTTTCTTTAGTCAAAACAAAACTATAGCTTGGCATGGTTACAAGAGGTGAAGTCAGCATCTAATAGAGCACCTAACTATTCTAATGTGGATGTCTATTTTATGTGTTGTAGTGCTGGTGAATTGATTGTTATTATATTTTATTGAAGTGTTATTCTTTCTTTTTATGAATTAATATTTCTGTAGATATATGTTACATTTAGAGGACAAAAAGATATCTAGCTATAATCGAGGAATTATTATGTTGACTTTAGTTCTTCTAGTTGAGTCACATTAAATCTTGAAGTTGATTAGTTATATGAATCACCTTTCAAATTGTGTTGTTAATTAGGATCCTAGGTAGTGGAACTTTCTAGTTGACTTGTTTAAGTCAAAATATTCTATGTTGTAATATCCTATGCATGATGGACTTCTGTAAGTGGATCCTTTCTAAGACCAGCTGGGTATCCCCCTCACCCTTATAAGGTCAGCTCACTTATTTGTAGTTATTTATTTTCAAATCTCAATCATGTATGGTTTTCATTTGATATGTTGATGCTATGGACAATTTAGACATCACATGCAATTTTTTTAAGTCCGAATCTGCTATAATTTGTGACTTTTGATACTTGCTAGGCACCTCAATCACGTAGAAAACAAATGACTCTTTCAATGGAGAATCTTTTGGATCTTTGGATACTGCTATATAGTTACATTTCATCTATTTTTCTTTTTTACTATTGTTGTGGATTTGCTTTATTTGTCATTCTCACTCTGTTTATACAAATAGAATACTTGTAATTTGCAAATTAATAATATGCTGGTTATTCAAAAGTGAGAAAGGCCTGTTATATACACGAATTAGAGCGCATAGTTCAGATTCTATAGACTGAAGCTACAACTCTTTCTGCCCACGTTATACCAGGTTTGTATTATTGACATTTATTTAAACCACAACACTTTTAGAATCTCCATTTCGCAAAGTAGGAGTAGCCTTGTTTTGTTTATTAAATTTCTTGGTGTAGCGTAGTTCAATACATTCAACTGCATTGGTCATCACTTTCCTCGAACCACATAGATATATCATTGTTATAATTATAGCTAAATACAAAATATTACTTTTGGAAGCATTCTATTTGTATTTCCTCATAAATTCCTCATATGTAAATTGGTCTAGATATTTATATAATCACTTTGGTGATTTGGATTTCAGTTGTTATAACATAGTGTTGTTTTGTTTTTGAGTGAGTGCTTATAAGGTAGAAGGAAACTTATGGACATACTGATACAAGCCTAATAAGGCTGTCGAGGTCAACTTTTAATAATCAATCTTGTATTTTGCAATTTGAGAAAATGCAGCTTAGCATTTGTGTTCTTTGTGTTTTTAAATTTAATATGATATTCTAATATATGTTATTTTAACAGTTTTTCAGATATTTGGAGACAAACCCGTTATGAAGTTACAAATGTTCAAGAACACTGTTCAAGTTTGATTCTTGAGAGAATGTAATTTGATTATGTGAAACAATGATGGTTAAGGTTTAGTTTGTCTAGTTTTATAGTATTAATTAATGAATGATTTTGTAACTCTGAATTTGTTCATAATTTAATATGAAGTTTGGTTCAATGATATTTTATAGAAGTGATTGTGTGTGAAATTTTAGATTAATTTATGAAATTCTGTTTTATAATCATATATAAAACTGAAGAAACTAAAATAAAAAGGAAAAAAAAGTGATTTTTTTTTATCTTTTCTGAACCTTTTTAAGTCGGGTGATCCCATTTAATTGAAAGATTTTAAATGGGGTGACCCGATTTAAAAAGTGTATTTTAAATCGGATGAACCATAAGACTTAAAATCAAAAAAGTTATTAAATCGGCCACCTATAAGTCGGATGTACAACCGATTTAAAAAGTCATTTTCACCCCATTTAAAAAGTGATTTCTGCACTAGTGAGGACTACACAATGCAAAAGAATTGAAGGTTTTGAGATTCAAGGATCTAGGGATTTAGAATTTTGGGAATTACAGTGCTCTAGTTCAAGTAGAAAAGGTATAGGATTTTGGTAACAAGGTTGGTAGTTGATCGAATTAATTCAAACATAATCTCTATAACACTCTACACATCACAATAGTAGTGTAAGAAAGAAATCTTGTGAATTTTTCATCGGGACTAGATTAACCCCCCTACAAAGGTGATGGTGGATGAACTAGTATAAATCTTTGTTTAGATCTCTTATCCCTTACTGTCTTTACATTTTATTTTTTGTAAATAAATTGAAAGATATTGAATATGCATGTACTAGATTTTAGCACTTGTTTTTTTTTGAAGAAATCAAAATGGAATATATATTAACAACGGGATGGACCAATCCTCAGCACAAGGTGTACTAGAGGCGCCAACCCGGCAGAACACAGTGTCAACAATGTAGCATAGAGTATAAATACAAAAAGGTCAATCGATACCCAGACAGTAAAAAGGGTTCGACCACCAGGTTTGTGTACCGTGCACAAAAGTGGTATTATTGGCCTTAAGCCACCACAAGGAGTGATATTTTGCTTTATCTAGTAACTGGTCTATGGATGTTTCAGTGTTATTGAACAATCTGCTGTTTCGTTCATTCCACACCAGCCAAATGCACAAAAGCCATAATAATGGAAGGAAAGAACGACGAGCCTTTGTGTAACCTGAGTAGTGTATAAATTGTTGAATATGATCAGTGACATTATCTGTATCAGCACCACTTACGCCAATCCACGATCGAATATGCTGCCAGATGGCACCAAAAACGTGACAATGAAGGAACAGATGGGATGTAGTCTCCTCTTTTCCGCACCCCGACACGCAACTCGTGTCTGTGACCTGAGTGATACCACGCCGTTGAAGATTGATTTTAGTTGGTAACCGATCCTGCAAAAGCCGCCACGCAACAATGGATACTTTTTGAGGGACCTGCTTATGCCAGGCAAGATTTGATGTCGCATCCGGAGGGGGGGCAGCCATGTGTGTCAGCGCATGATACGCATCTCGAACCTTGTAACCTTCATCTTTATCAAGCTCCCATTGCCACCTGTCAGAAACATTTTGCTGCAAGACAACATTAGTCAATAAAGTCCTACACTCCTCTACTAGCTCCTCCTCCCACACCCACAACCGTCTCCTCCAATTCCACTCCTCCCCACCGTCCTCCCCATCCCGATCATGCATCTCCGCGACCGTGCTTAGCTTATTTG
>Ga0315915_1008442_pt1 | contig 12016 bp, 6 predicted proteins | sample MpolbnodulesMG_FD_207738 | JGI IMG/M metagenome (GOLD analysis project Ga0315915, IMG submission 207738) | Medicago polymorpha root nodule microbial communities from Los Angeles, California, United States - branched nodules | ecosystem: Host-associated > Plants > Roots > Nodule | place: USA... | reverse complement strand
GTGGTTCTTCTTGGTGGAGGGAGATAGCGAAGATTAGGGATGGGGAGGTGGGAGAGGAAGGGGGATGGTTTGGTGCGAGAGTGTCGAAGGTTATAGGTGATGGCAAAAATACTTTCTTTTGGTATGATAATTGGTTAGGAGATGTTCCCTTACGTAGGAGGTTTAGTCATTTATTTGATATAGCGACAACTCAGTTGATCTCTGTGGCTGATATGTTTGAGTTAGGATGGGAGGAGGGGGGTGAGGCGTGGAGGTGGAGGAGAAGGTTGTGGGCGTGGGAGGAAGATATGTTGGCGGAGTGTAGACAATTACTTGATGGTGTGTATGTGCAGGCTAGTACTTTTGACAGGTGGCAGTGGGATCCAGACATTCATGAAGGTTATACGGTGAGGGGTGCCTATCAGATTCTGACAGAGTCGGTCTCCGCCACAGTTGATGCAACCAGAGACCTAGTGTGGCATAAGCAGGTTCCCTTGAAGGTGTCTATCGTCGCTTGGCGTCTCTTGAAGGACAGGTTATCGACCAGAAGCAACCTCCATAGGCGCGACATTGTTTCGATCGAGGGAGCCACGTGTGTATCAGGGTGTGGTCATGCGGAGACAGCGTCCCACTTGTTTCTGCATTGTGATGTTTTCGGGTCGTTATGGCAGCATATTAGGTCGTGGATTGGTGTGTCTGGAGTAGATCCCCTCAATTTAATTGATCACTTTCTCCAATTTATACATTATACAGGTTCATCAAAGTATCGCAGATCGTTTCTCCAACTACTTTGACTCCTTTGTGTGTGGCTGTTATGGGGAGAACGAAATAATCGGATCTTCAACAACGTAGGAACGCCTATTGTACAACTTTTAGATAAAGTAAAATTTCATTTTTTGTGGTGGCTAAAAGCTAAAAACACTACGTTTGTGTATGACACTCATAGTTGGTGGTCGGACCCTATGCGGTGCTTCGGCCTCGACTGACCATAGTTTTGTAAATACCTTGTATGACACTTTTTTGGTTGGGGTGTTCTCGTAGGTACGTCTTGTACTCATGAGATTACATCGCCTTTGTTAATATATCCCATTTTAATTTCTTAAAAAAAAATCATACTATGATGCCATCTTTTCCATTAGTTCCTTCAATATCTTTACAACTATATATTTAGTGTGATTTGATTGAACAAACAACAACACAGATACGTGCCTTAATATTGAACAAATAAAAACTTTACCCACTGTCGTTTCCCTAAAAAATAGCACAATTTTTTATTAGTTTGTTGGCAAGAGCGAACCATCCAATCAACAAGTACAATCATCCTAATATTTGTTATATTATGGAGTTGTGTTCAAAGAAAGTCACTTATTATTTCCAAAAATAAAAGATCAATAAACATATATCTTTTGAAGAGAGATAAACTCATTTTATGGAGTTGGGAGTAATATATTATTTTTAAAATAATATTATTACGTGTCTTACGCCTCATGACTGACCATGATAATTTCATCAAGATATCTACAATATACAACAACAACAATTGTTTTGGGCCTGACGTGCCTGACGCTTCACAATCAAGGTATTCAGACAAGGAAAATTATTTAAATGATCAATAATTATTCAAGAGATCAAACCATTGTTTATAAAATGTACTTCTACACTAATAATTTAACAATCATCGATTTAGTCTCTAAAATTATGGTGCAAATTGAAGTAATGTACTTCTACACTAATAATTTAACAATCGTGACAAGGAAAATGATATAACTGAATTATCGATTTAGTCTCTAAAATTGTACGATTTTGCAATGATACATATTTTCTATGCTACTTATATTCAAAGAAAAGGATAGCAGTTAACCATAAAATTTAATCCCTAAAAGTATAGTAGCTAGCTATTTTGATCACTAGAATTATTAAAATTTTAAAATAGTATCGGAAATTGAAAATCAACAATCACATTAGTGTTTTTAGGATAACTTTTGGTACTAAATTGACCATTATTAACGAACTAATGTGATCGATGAATTTTTTAAATGTTAGGATCATTATGGAATTTCAATAATTTCATAGATTAAATTGGTGGGGGCTTTTGATTTTAGCAACTGAATCGATAATAAAGGCACAGTCTAAGATAAATTATATGTACGACTATGATGTTTTCTTACTAAGAAATAGAAACGAATAAAATCACATTGCTTCTGTTAGATAATAGTTTATGGGTTTATGTTATGAGAAAATTTACTAGTAAAAAATAACAAATTTAGGTCATATGATAACAATATTAATCAATATAATATAACCCGACTAAATATTCAAGATAAATTTGCATAAGCATCCGTAAAAGAAATTTTACGAAATGAATGACATACCAGTTCTTGCTCAAGCTTTTTATTTTTCTCATTAACATCATTTCTCTCCTTAGTTAACTTTGAAATTTGTACTTCTCCCTAAAATAATAAGAACTTCAAAATAAGCAACAATATTTCAGAATTCACATCTTATCGACAACAATCCATAAATGAATGCACTATAAAAAAAAATTATATATCAAAAACTAATTATATATAAATAGAAAACAAGCAGACAACAAGTGTCGCTATATCTTTTTAAATGATAAAACCAATCATCATAAATGAGTAGACAAAAATAAGTTTTTATAGGGCTATGGGGTCTATGAGCGGCTTTTTTTTTAATATCATTGTTAAGAATGTAAAAAAATAACATGAATCTATCAACTTTATCAGATTATATGGGGGACATTCCCAAAGAACATGCTTCAACCGAAAAGAAAGTCAATGTATTACAACAACATCATTATCGGGTAGAGGATGATCATAGGGTGAGTTGAATCATTCTACAGTATTTTTTAGTTTTTATTTTTAAAAAATAAAACGATATTCATTCATTCTATTGAACATAGAAGAGAATGCAGAAAATACAAAGCACTCAATAGATAGCTTGCAGCTTAAGAAAGACACTTAGAGGGCATTTTAGTAACTTTACTTTCTTCTTCTTTGTTTAGTACAGTTAGTTACCAAGCTTGTATTACAGTAGTATAAAATATACCATTGTAATAACTTAACACATGTAATAACTTAACTCATGACCAATATTGAAGATCATAGGATAACAACCAAGATCACACGACAAGATATTTAAGATTACCGAACTATGATCATATTATGAATGGCATACCAGTGCTTGCTGAAGCATTTTATTTCCCTTCTTAAGATAATCTCTCTCTTCGGTTAACTTTGAAATTTGTTCCTTTGCCTAAAATAACAAGAAATAAAAAATGAGGAACAATATTTCAGAATTCAAATTTTTTCGATAATAATCGATACATGAACATAAGGTGAATAGGGACATGGGGTTTATGAACAAGTTATTTTTCAATATCACAATTAAGAATGTACATTAATGACATGCATCTATCAACTTCAATCAGCTTATATGGGGGACATTCCTAACGAACATGCTTAAATTGAAAATAAAATTAATGTATTACAACAAGATCATCATCGAAGGCCAATACAGTAATATAAATCAGTATATAAACTAAGAAAACTTGGAAAATTATGCATTTCAATTTTAAAATACATTTGGAGTTTGATTGTGGCCTCCTAAAACTAAAAAAAAAAAATCATTATCATAATTACTTAGGTTAAGATCAAAAGTATATATTACTGGTCGAGGTTTGTAAAGTATATATTACTGGCCTAATCGTTTGAACGTGTGTATCATCAATTGTATAGTTGCAATAGTTTCTCATTTAATCCAATGAAGGAAATGAGAGCAACTTATCAAGTTACTATTAATAATACGGAGATATGGCCCAAAAGATTAGGCCATTTTCATCATGCAATTGTACTGAATTTACAAAGAAATGAGTTGGTTCATGACTTAGCTGAGTTAGATGATGAATCACCAATCTACAAGGTATGTCAGTATTGGTAAGTAAGCAAGATTACCTTTCAAACAAGCAACCTTGAGAGAAACAAAGAACTTGAAACTGATTCTCACAGATGTGGATGGACCTCAAAGGACTGCTTCACTTAAAGAGAGCAAATATTACACTGTCTTTATTGACTATTACACCAAATGACCAAAATGTGTTGGAATTATTTGCTAAGTCATTGTTAGAGGTTGCGGGAGTATTTTGGAGATTTAAGCGTTGGATTGAAAAGCAAAAAGGCTGTGTGATTCAAGTTTTAATGTCTGATAGTAGCACAAAGTAGACTTCATAACAATTAACTGTATTATATGAGGAGATAGGCGTCGAACATCAACTCCTTACAAGGAGTGTTGAACGTGTCATTTGTAGTTGTTACTGATAGCTCAAATAGTTCACTAAGTCTTTAGGGGAGTTTGTTTTAATTTTCCAGTTACTTATTATCTAATAAAGCAGCAGTTAAAGTTTAGGAGTTTGTTAGTCAATATTTATTTTTATTTCAGTTACAACATTGTATTTAAAAGCATACAACTATTGATCAAGTAATTGGGCGCAAATGATTAATGGGTTCCACCAAACGACGGATTGTTTGGAAGAACCACAGTTTAATTACTAGGTGGAAGGATTCTTGGTCAGGCTATACTTATCTCACGGACGAAGGGTATTCTTGGTCAGGTTCCTTTCCTTTGAGAACCGAAAGGTTAACACACAAAAACAATTATAAAAATACTGCTATTCATTAAAAAATTGTTTTCCTCTTTCTATACTTTGTGAATCACGCTTATTCACCAACACAAATCAACGAGAATAACCAATTTAAATTGTATATTATGTTGCATAGAAATTATATGTGAACTGCTTTTAAAAAATGAAATAAAAAGAAACCTGATCTAAAGATCTAGATGCTTGAACTGGTGATGGTCGGTGAGGAGGAGGAGGAGCAACACAAACAGCTCTAAATTTGGACTCTTTAACTTCATATCCGGAATCTTTATAAAACTTCATGCAATGAAAAAAGAAAACAATTAAAATATGAAATGTTGGTGGGCAACACTATCAAAAACAATTTGTTGTTTGCTACCATATCTGAAGTGATATCTTTGGAGGTTGCTCCAGGCCTTGCAACTATGCTTTGAAGGAGAAACTTATCTTTGCATTGCATGTTAGGAGGTGCCTCCTCTAGGGCTTTCATTGTAACTATAAAGAGTCATTAAGTACAAAAGGATGCTACTTAATTAGAAAAGTGAGTATAAAAGAACAGAACACGTGACATTGTGCAACTAATCCCATGTAAACATTATGCCAACAAATCCATGACACTGTAAACAAGGATGCTACTTTGTTAGAAAAGGGGATGTCTACTATGGGCACGACCCAAATATGAACCCTACTATTTATACTAAGTAGGATAAATAGTCCTACAAATATAGTTAAAAAAATACTAGAAACTCAAGTGTTTCCTGCGAATTTTCATGCAGTTTATTTTAATATGATGAAATTTGTAATATTTATTTCTACGGGAAATTTGTAAGATTTTGAATTTCTTTATTTATAATATTGAATATGACCCTCTAATTTTCTCTTCTTCTTGGGAGTCTTCTTTTCTTTGGATCCTAAAATCATAAGGAAACAATTACCCATGAATGTATTAGAAGTGAACCAAAATCCCATTCAAAATCCGCAGGAAACTGGTGTTCTGCAGGAATATTCTAAAATCCGCTGGTAATTCCGCAGGAAAATTGAGAGTTTCTAGTAATGAAATTACTTATTTAAATATATATTCATATTAAAAAATTCTATAAGTAGGATAGATAGTCCTACAAGACATTCAAAAATACTGGACTCGAGACTAAAAATAAACCTATATGACATGCTATAAGCCAGACCTAGACCTTGAATTTCAAATTAGGACAGACTTGAGTCTTGTAAAGTCTAATTCGACCCAATTTATTTTCATCATTTCTCACAATTTTCTATAAGGGTGTACATGTAAAAATATAAAAACTTAAATTAATAAAGGATTTTTTTGTTTTTGTTTTTAGATACCTTGAAGTTTGGTGGGTAGCGATCTCGTATGCAAAATTTATTCAAAATATTATTTTATTTTAAGTTAATTAATTAGATGATGGGTACATATTCAACAAAATTAAGGATAACAATGTGTTCATCCTCTTATTGGAGGAAAATATTACCTTTAAAATAAGTATTCAGTAATAAAAATAACATTATTATTATTATTCTTTGCATGTCATTGACTTTTGATAGCAAAAGGGAGAGTGAAGAAGGTAGAGAGAGATGGAGAGAAGAAAACCTATAATATCACAAGTAGACGTAGGCAACAGAACTCCAATATTAGGCCTAACACAATATTTCTCAGGAATTGTAGTCTTAACCTGCAAGGTGCAACACCATCAATTTAAATCCAAATCAAAATTACAACTTTTCCTAAATAACTCAATTTATTAAGCAAACATGGATCCTCTAATGCAGCATAAAAAAAGAATTAAAGGACAAGATTACTAATGGAAAAAATTATTTTTTTAATCTTTAAGATACACAATTTTCAAAAAATACTTCTATATTTAATTTCTTAAATTATTTTTGAAGGGGACAAGTTATAAAAAAAAATGCACAACTTATCATTTTCTAACAAACGAAAAAGAAAATCATTACCTTGAAAGCCAAATAATTATCTGACTTGTTGGACAACTGCAAACAGCATGAGATATTTTTCTTGAATTCAACTGGTTCACAGAAATCAACAAAGTGTTACAAAAATTATACTATTAGAATTTAGAACTAGAAACAAGACACGTAATAAAATAGGATTAGAAATAAGAACTTCTTATTTAATTTTGTTGGTTTTGGGGAATTAAAGAGGCTTAATTACGTGGAAAGTGTAGCTCTTGAGGATGTATATGAAGGTAAAAACTATCTTCTTGATTCTTCAATTTAGATGCTGAGGATGATGAAGCTGCAGCAGAAATGGTTTCTCCCATTTTTTTCATAAAGTGTTAGACTTTTTTCTATTTCGATTTGTTTTATCTCAAGAAAAGAGATAAGCTATAGTGGAACTCTCAATTTCAAATCGTAGACCATAAATATTTTAATGAAGCAATGTGAACGGGGACTTGTTTCAGAAAAGAATATAAGAGTGAATGGAATATTTTTCTAATCATTTTCCATAAATAAAATATGATTTGTGAGGTAAGTCATATAAGATTACTAGGTGGCCACGTTTCATATATCATGAATAACTAAAGGAGAATGTTATTATGTGCTCTAATGGCGTATGTTAAATAATCTGTCATAAATGTTTATATCAATGAAAATGTTGGCAAGACCCATAACTCAATTCCTAAAGTCACCTTATTGAATCCTAGATCCTGATAATATGACATGGTTTAGATTTTAGTTGTTTCTAGTTGGCGATTTTGTAGGTGTTATTCGTCTAGCGGCAATGTTGTATTCTCTCTGGCGGGCCGGTAAGCCAATTGCGCATCGCAGACTATGCCTTAACTCAGTTGATATAAACAATGCATAAAATATGTAAGATCTGGAGTTCAAACCCCGACCAACACAAAAAAATAACTTTTTTGCTTGTCAAAAAAAAAAATATATTGTCGATTCAAAAATAAAAAACATAGAGATGAAGAATAAAAAAAAAATTCATAGGTGTTCAATTATAAAATTCGGAATAGGGATACCCAAATAAACTATATGTTAGTTAGTAAATTTTTTTTTTTTTTTTATGGCCAGGGTTTGAACCCAGATCTTACAATATATTATGCATCGTTCCTACCAACTGAGCTAAGCTCACGAAGACAATTAATAAATATTTAAAGTTATTTGTGCCCGTATGTATCCAAACCTTAATAAATTAATAAAATTGTTTAAATATCCTTTATTAAATACTCCATCTATTTCAAAATACATGTTTTAGTCAACCATTTTTCATATGTCAAGACACAACTTTGATTCTTGATATCTTTGATTTCTCGTTTTTGTGCGATGTGTTTTTATTTTTCATCTTGGTGCGGTATTTATTTGATTCAAGTTGGAAGATTATCTTTAATAAAGTGCAAACCAGATCAATGACTTCAAGGTCGTCAACGTTGCAGATTCGGGTAAATGATTACTCCATCTGTCGTTTTATGCTGTATATTAACGTGGATATTGTGAGTTGGTTTGAGTATTCATCATTTTTGTTTTTAACAACTTTAAATTTGTATTGTACCTAAAAACTCTATCGAATTCAATAAATGAATATCGCTTATTTATCGTAACAAATAATAATAAATAGGGTTAATTATTGAAATAGCTCATGTAATATACGCGTAGTCTGAAAATAGTTCATAAAAAAATTAAATTAAAACACATATTCTACAATCATAATTTAATATTCTTTCTATTTTGATCATTCAACAGTCCAATCACACATGAGATGTTGGCGTTGCTGGGAATCTTGCCACGTAGTTTTTTTTATGACCTCGAAATTTATTTCTTTTTTCCAAAATTATTTTTAGCTGAATCCTAAATATTTTATCAGCAATGCTATATAGTACAAGTGGAAAAGCAACGAAAATCAACGACTGATAGAAACTTGCGGTTGCAGTTTTTTAATTTTAAAATAAAAATTATAAAATATTGGTTTTTATTGAAAATCATGGAGGAGTGGTAGTGTAACTCGTTTGTTTTCGTTGGTTCTCTGACGTACTAAGGCCTAAGCAGTGTTTCCCATATTTTGTTTCCCATATTTTATTTCTGGCTCAACGAATTTCTTTTTTTTAGTATCACATGAATGGAGAAGCTGAAATAAAGAAAGGAAAAATTTTAGGTACAATTCTTTAGGTGCTTTTTGAATGGTTCTTAACTAAATTCACCATAATTTCCTTAAATCCATAATTTTCTCGTATTTTTGGTTAAGAACCATACGAAAAGCACCTACGGAATTGTACCTAAGTTTTGTCCAAAACAAGGAATTTTTTTTCTCTTTAGACATAAAGTCCAAAAAGGTCATTTAGAAGTAGAAATTTTTTTATTTATGGGTTTTTGCAATAATGTTTAGGATGTTAAAATAAGGTCTCCCATACATAATTATACTTTTTCGACAAGGAACAAATTAATTATGAATTTTTTAAGCATCAAAATGTGCTAAATCACAATTTGTTTCGAGTAATCATATATTGATGGGTCAATTTTTCCCTCCTCGATTTTATAAGAATGTTTTAAACCATCATAATATCTCCACTATAAAAGTTCTGAATTTTAAATAAGGGACAAGTTAATTATAATTTTTTTTTTAAAATTAAAAATTAATTCATTACTCGTTTAAAAACTCCAAAATTTATGGTAGAAGTTCTTTTTTTTGTTGTGTTGTCTAAGGTTCAAACCCCGGACCATACATATATTATGCATTGTCCTTATCAACTGAGTTAAGCTCATGGGGACTTATGGCAGAGGTTCTTATTATGATAGAAACTTTCTGCAAAATTGAGGAACAAAATTTAACTCATAACTATATGTTACTCGTAATAAAATTAACATCTGGTCCTCCGTTTAACCTATTCCACGACCACCCCACCTCAAGAATCATGATTCACTGTCATTCTGCTTTTTATTTTTCCACCTCTATTTAGAAGAAATAATATTTTTCCTTACACAACATCCAACACATCTGTTGTTGTTGGATTTAACAAATTAATTTATATAGCTTTCATCTATCTAAAGAAAGTGTAGTTGGAATAAACAATCTTTCTACTTGCGTGCCTAAAAATATAACATATAGAAAACAATCTTAATCCTATCAGTCAACCCGATTTTTTAATCTGTAGATAGAATGAATAACGTTAGCTATTAAAAATTTAAACATGTGAAGGTTTGAACTCAACCTAATATTAAGACGTATATGAACTAGTCAACTTAATTTACTTTAGTCTTCTTCTTTTTTTTTTTAAAGAACTTTACTTTAATCTTCTTAAAAACATGTAATCGTGGCTTTGTATGGGTCTTGCAGTGATGCCTATCCGGAGCAGTACAAGTTTCCTTTTTTTTGTTTGACTTTTGTATCTATATTGTATTTAAAGAAAATACCCCCTTTTAGTTATTTTGGACTGACTTTTTCTTTCAAAAAATTCCCTCAATTTTCAATGCATATAACAAATAGATAAGAATAAATTTGAATATTAAAAAAATATAACAAACACAATATGATTATATATATATATATGGTTTTTTATCAATTTATAATATTAATGTACGTAGGAAGAAATTAAAATAGTTAGAAATTTGGACCAAAACATTTTTAACTTATTGATTAGGCATTTTTCTTGTGTTTGGATCAACGACACATGTCTGCATTAGTGACACGCATTATCTACTATCTTTGTCCCTAATTATAGGGTCTTTTTGAGAAAAACACGGGAATTAAAAAAATTTATTGTTGAATTAATTTTGTTGACAATTATTATTGTTTTACATATTTACCCTTTATGAAAAAGAATTAGTGGATGTTTTCATAGAGTATTATTATATATTGTAGAAAAATATGCAACATAAGGATATAGTGGTAAAGAAATAATTAATGTACATTGAAATTTGAAAGAGGTTTTATAAAAAAAGGCAGAAAAAACACAAAAGAGTCTTATAATTAAGGACAGAGGTAGTATATAGGTAATTAAAGTAGATCTTTTTTGGCTGACTTTTGGTCCTGATGGTTTTAATAATGCTTTTTTCAAGGAGATTTGGTACATTTTGAAACTTGAAATTCGGATAATGTTTGATTAATTTCATGGCAACGAAAGACTTCCACAAAGTTTTTTGTCCTACTTTGTGACTTTAATTTCGAAGTTCAAGTCCCCTACGTCTATAAAGAATATTATCGCCCAATATTATTGTGAAACGTCGTGAATTCTACTATTTATAAACCTCTCAATCAACTTTTTTGAAAGATAGACATTTTGTGGATGGGGTGATGGTTGTGAACGAAGTGGTAGATTTGGCGAAAATATCAAAGCGCGAATGCTTGATTTTAAAAGTAGATTTTTAGAAGGCTAATTATTCGGTTGATTGAGTTTTTAGGCATATATGATGAGAAGGGTTAGGTTGTGTGATAAGTGGATGGCTTGGATGAAGGGATGGATTTTCGGCGGTAATATGCCTATCCTTGTTAACGGGAGCCGAACGGAGGAAATTAATGTTCAAAGGGGACTTAAACAAGGGGATCCTTTGGCACCTTTTTTGTTCCTTTTAGTGGTGTAAGGCCTTGGTTGTTTGATGAATTGTCAACAAAAACTTGTCTAAAGGATTTGAGGTGAAAAGAAGAGGAACTTTAGTATCTCTCATCTACAATATTTGGATGATACTTTGTGTATAAATGAACCGACGGTGGAGAACCTTTGGACTTTAAAGGTCTTGTTGAGAGGTTTTGAGATGGTATTAGGGTTTAAAGTTAAATTTTATAAAAGTTGTTTCATAGGTATAAATGTTTCAATGACATTTATGGAAATGGCTTGTAATTTTTTGAATTGTAGTGAAGGAAAAATCTCGTTTATTTTTTTGGGGTAACTAGTGGGTGCTAATCACCGAAAACTCTCAACTTGGGAGCCGTTGTTGGGAATGTTGAGAAATAGACTAAACTTATGGGGAAATAAATATGTGAGTTTAGGTGGGCGTGTGATGCTTCCAACCTGAATAAATCTTGCAGTTCGACATGTGTTGAATCTGAAAGCTTCAAAAAATCGCGTGATGTGTGATAGGAGAGAGGAATCTGGAAATTACCTTTTCTACATTGTGAAGAGGTGTCGAAGGTTTGGCTTGGTGTTATGAGGTGGCTTGAATTTAACTTTATTACGCAACCCAAATTAATTTGTGCACTTGGAGTGTTGGAGCAGGGAGGCGAGGAAAAAATAAATTTGGATGATTTGGCATGCTTCCATTTGGGTAATTGGAAGGAGCGAAATGATAGAATTTTTAATATTCGCAAGACGGTGGATGAGTTAGTGGAAGATATAAAAGTTTTAGTTATATATATATATATATATATATATATATATATATATATATATATATATAATAAAATAT
>Ga0315915_1008440_pt1 | contig 12021 bp, 8 predicted proteins | sample MpolbnodulesMG_FD_207738 | JGI IMG/M metagenome (GOLD analysis project Ga0315915, IMG submission 207738) | Medicago polymorpha root nodule microbial communities from Los Angeles, California, United States - branched nodules | ecosystem: Host-associated > Plants > Roots > Nodule | place: USA... | reverse complement strand
GAATCAAAATGAACAATTTTGAACTACATTAATTACATTTTCCGTATATAATTACATTTTACATATTTTGAATATATTTTTGTTATTTACATGCCCACCCTATATTCAATTAATGTGTCTTTATGTTTTAAATAAAAAAATCTAATGAAATCTTTTGTTACCTCATTTCAATTGTTTAGGCATATTTTATTCTTTTTTTCTCTACTGTTTTTTTTTTGTTTCATCTCTTTTTTTTCTCACAAAATTCATTATTTTTCTACCCTAGAAAGATCTAAAAAAAAATAGTATAAACTTTATTTTCTTTTACAACAGTTGGACTATACATTGCCTTTTTGTTCAAAAAAAGATTATACATTCCCTTATACCAAAAATAATTGCCCATCTTACCGATTTGATATTCACTACGACACAATATTGTCTATCCTCAACTGAAATATGTACTCCTCTGGATTCGAATACAAGCCAAAATTACACGTATCTTGTCCACAGTTAGACAAGTTACATGGTGAACCAGATACATGTACTTTTTGCGTTTATTTAAATCGAGAGGAGTATGTATAACTTATAAGAAAGTCATTATTGGAGAATAAGTATTTATAGAGAAGTTAAACACGGAGGTTTAAGAGATAAAATGTTAACTTATACGACAAGCTATTGTTTAAAGACTTGAAATATTATTGGATGATAATTTTTTCTATCTATAGTTTCCTTGTGATATATGTAGTAAGGAAGACAGTCTAATATAAGATTTGCTTTGTGGCACAGTTGCTTGGAAGCCTTCTTCTTGCAGAAGCTTAGTAGCAGTTGCGGTCTCGGTAGCCTTGCTGATAGTTATCTAATAATTATAACTTCTATTTTATGGTTTCTGATAGAATGCCATGAACAATAAGTTAATATATATAGTTTTTACTTTGTCAATGGGATTTGATTTTTGACAGTAGTTTCAGAAATGGAGATGTATTTGTGCACTTGTAAATTTTCATTTTTCATGGTCTTGTAATTTCTTGATTCGGTAGCTTTGTAATTAATATTGGGATCTTACATGCATCTTTGTGGTAAATATGGAGGAAATTCCGATCCGTAGCAGAAAGAGTAAAATTTGCAGCTGTTTTTCAATTATCATAAGTAAATAGAAGTTGGCTATTAGGCACATAAGTGGAGAAAGAGTAAAAATATGGAAATGAATTGTCTAGAAAAATGTCTGTGGGCAAGTATTGTTATATATTTTGCTATGCTGTGTGTTATCAACTTCTTTGTTTTGGTCTTTTCAAATGGCTTGTTTTGATACTAAGGAACACATTTGTTCCTACTGTGGATTAGTTGATTATGAAGACAATCCAGAACAATGTGAGAAGATTATTGGATTCGATTGCTTCAAACGTTGTGGATCACCGCGGGTTTTACCAAACCGATGTAGGAGTCAAGGCCGACAAGCTTTATGGTACAATATTTTGTAGAGGGGCGTATCTGCTAAAAATTGTTTTGATTGTGCTCTTAATTCTACCAGAGTTGCCTCAAGTGATTGTTCTATGAAATACTTCTTGAGTTAGCTTTAAAGCCTATATAGGAGTTTATTTCAACGGTAAAACTGTTATTTAAAAGACTCAAATTCACTGCAAGATCATTTTTACTTTTCTCTAACCATAAATTCTTTGTTGAAAATTTTACTCAAGCTAGCTCTGAGATATTGTAAAACTAATATTGCGAATCTATGCAACGAGGAAAAGTTTGTTAAAAAATAATCTACTTCAGTTGTTTATTTTGTTCAGTTATTGAGCAACAACGACGTTTATTTAACATTAAATCACGTTACCACAATCAACACTTTGAAACTTTCCAATGATATCACAAAGAATCAATTTCAACCTATTTACGACTATTTTAAAAAATAACATTGGAAAGTGAAATAAGTTTAAAATCACCTAAAATTTTAGGCTTTTTCTTCTTTGGAATGAGACAAATTTACTTATAATTAAAGTAGCTTGAATTTCCACTACCATTGAGAACAGCGGCGGAGCCAAGATTTTTATGTTTGAGTAAAATTTTGACTGTAAATTCACACGTGACATAACATATAAATAGTCATAAATTGAAATAAAATAGACTCGTCATTTTATCGATAAAACTACAATTTAAAACAAGAGAGATGAAACATAACCTACAAATAGTGTGCTAAATAAAATTAGAAGGTAAATGCCCTTTCTGAGACCTCTTTGTGGTGAATGTTCGATTAATATCAACATCATCAAATGACTTGAATATCTCCTGCTTTGTGTAACATATCATCAAGTAATTGGACTACACATCGTTGATCTTGTTGGTAACAATTATTTCTCACGGGCTTATAAGATTATTTTACTAGTGGACTTCCAACTTTTGTTGATATTGGTAATAACTTTGGTGCACCCACTATTGTTGAAGATCCACAATTTAGAAGTTAAAATCTAATTTATTATGCCCTGTTGTAAAAGTGATTGTAAGTCTTTTAGGTATGAAGAGAGTGTAAGTTGTAACTTGATATTATGTCATTTTATCTAACAAGCTATTATGAATAGTGATTCAAATTTTGTTACCATATATTAAATGAGCAATGGAGTATAGATAGATTTTGATTTCTATGAGTATTGAGTATTTTTGCGAGTATTGAGTATTGCTTTGGGTGAATGGTATAATAGTTCATAGTTAGGGAGAATTATTCTAGTTAAGTCACTTCAATAATTTATTCTAAAAATTGATTATAGTAATCAATTTCAAATTCCAATGATATTGATTACAATATTTTATTATATTGATTAAACTAATTTTAGTGGTAATTTTATGAATGATTCTTTTTTAGAATTTATAGCAGAATAGAAAATATAATAAATAAAATAAAACAATGCTAAGTTTTAGTGACAGCCGAAACCGTAGGTAGAAGTCCATAATGTTTTTAAAATGGTCTCTTTAGAATTACCTACGTTTTGTCTGTAGGTAAAGGTGGAAAACATGCAATGACAACTATTTAGCAATGATAGACAGATTTAGCTACGGAAATTTGCCCTATAGTGACGGATTTTGGCTGTCACTATAAGTCAAATTTCTTGTAGTGATATAAAGAAAGTATATGGATTGAGCCCATGCGTGTGCCCGAGCTAGTTGGGTGGTAAATCCGCCCCTGATTGAGAATCTTCAAAGCAAAAAAGTCATATCCTTATAATTGTTGATAAAATAAAGATGGCATTACGTCTCGACCTTGGATATCACGAAGATTTAAATTCTTACAGCAAAGTAAACCTCATTTTTTGTGAACTTTGCTTCCAATAAGTCACGCATAGAATCTGAGAGTGTATCTTTGACAAAAAAAATCCATAAAGTCAAATGTAATTGGTTAAAATTTTGAATAAATATATTTAACCTTTTTATATCATTTTGCTTATATTATGTTAAGGAAAAAGTATAATGCTAAATTCATGAACATCGGTGCATTATTTTATCCAATTTATTTTGAGAGTCTGAGAGAGAGAAAATTCATTTATAATTTATAAAATGGTTATACTAACAAGTTTCAAGGACATAACAAATGTTTCAAGGGCATTTGTTAAAAAGATAGAAGTAAAAATAATTGATGAGTTTAATGAAACAAAAATCAATTTTAAAGTTTCAATGTAATGAATGTACAAAAATAAAGTTTTCTCATCAGACTTTTTATTAAATGTCATAAGCATTTCCCTTTATAAAATGGACACATCTACGGTGAAGTCAGCAAACTGACTTTTTTTGAAAAAGTTATTTTGTTTAACTAATAGTATAGTTTTAATGCTATGTCACAAGGAGAGTTTGCCTTCTTCATACTTTTCTAGTGTTCTTCATTCCATGGTGTTCTTAAGAAAGTTGAAAAATTGGTTGTTGCTGCTGCTGCCAACTAGTACATGACTCATCTGTTATGAAACCTGTTTCTGGTTTAGCCTCAGTTTACGTATATGAAATTGAAACAGAAGACCAAGTGAAACATAATGATTTAGCTGCATATTTTACATCCCAAGACAGGGAACAGAACTAGTGTCGCTTTCATCAAACGGAACTAGGGCAGAAACAAATTGCAGGAATATACCATATTTCTAAAAATTAAGTGAACTGTGTGTCCTAGCAGTTAAGCTAGTATGAATAAAAAATACTACTATAAGCAACAACATTCTTAATTAAGTGAACAAGATCTGCCTTATTTTCTGCTATAGCATTGATCCCATGTTGTCTGTCATAACCTCCCGCACCCATGAAAGTGTCGTTGAAAGCCTTTCTCAATGGCCATAGGGTTAACTTCACCAGAAAAGTCATGCAACTTCACCATAAAATTTTCCTTATAAAATACCATGACTTATAAGCCTAATCAACGGTACTAGTTTGCAAATTATATATAAGATGAACTCAAATGAACATTATTTTGAAATTTTAAAACAATAAAAACTATATAATTATCAGGAACTCAATTCATACATTTTCGCTGATATTATTAATTCTTGATATGAATCACTTAGTATGGTAATTGGCCAGGAATGTTACCAGGAGGATAATAATTGCAAGTAACAAATGTGCCACCATTATCACATTTCACTTTGCCACATCCAAGACGCAGTGATTTTTTCCAAACCACCTGAGTATAATAGTGGCATTCATGACCATCAATACATGAGTTAGCATAGTGATTAAAGTATGGTTCTTCATCCACCCACAACTTCACTGCTTCCGTGCCACTCTTGTAGCCGGTGCTCACCGCAATATTCTCCCCATAACGGCCACCATTATTGGAGGGGATCGATTTACAATCCTTGCGTTGATTAGCATAGTTCTGTGCAAACGCAGCAATATCGTTGTCCCAAACAATGTTTGGAATTTTAACGGAGGTAATGGCTGATCTTGCTTTGTTGTGAGCCTTCACGTAGTCTGCTGGTGAGTCTTGGGCATGTGCAACGTGACTACTCATAATGAGTGTTAAACCTAACAAGCATAATAGAGAGAATGAACACATTTTGGTTCTTAGTAGTAATTACTTTCAGAATGCTAAATGGTTTTGTTGTTGTTTGATGAAAATTGGTGGGGCTATAGTGATGTATTTATACAAATTCTTAAACATGAAAATGTAGTAATTGAGTAGGTTATTATTATTTTCAAAAAGGAAATTGTGTCTATGATCAGGAAAACTTCTTTTTCATCAATTTTTACTTAATTCCCATGGTGGATTAGAGTAAGTATCTTTGGTTTTAATTTTTGGATGATATACGATTGATTCTAGATCTTTGACCAAAAGATATATTCTAGATTTGTAGAATTGATTTAAAATATCTTTGATTTGAAGATATATTCTACCAAATTGATTCTAACTTGAACACTGATTCTAAGATATCATTTATTCTAAAGAGGGTGTATTAAATTGAGATTTCGAAGGATTTTAAAAGACTTTTTGGTTATAGAAAAATCTTGAGGTATTCAATCAAGATTTTAAAAGATTGGAAATAATTGGTCGTATTTAATTAGGATTTTCATGATTTTTTTAAAGAGACCAACAAAATCCATTTTTCACAACTTAAAAATTGTGTTTTGGTATTCAAACAATGTAAAGATTTCAATGGATTACTCAATAGAAAGGATTTTGTGAGACTTTTTAGTTGAAGATTTTAAAACTAACAATCTCATACAAAGATATGGGATTTCTTGAAACTCTTTTTACTTCCATTATATGTTTTTTCTTTGAGTATCATTATGTCATGTATGATTTTTTTCCCTAGATTTATTTTGTGATTCTCGTCGTTTTTATTTTCTTAATTGACGAAGTGGTTGTCATAGTTGACAATATTACTTCATTTTTTTAACTTGAGATCACGTTACCAAATGTTTATTGTTTTTTTTTTGTTGTCCTGTTCTTATATTTTTATTCTATTATTATCAATACATTTTTTTAAGGAATGAGTTTTGAATTTGTTAAGTAACTATTATTATTATATTAGTGGTCAATTCTAAAATAGTAAAAAAAACAATATACATCTCCTTAATTGTTAAAAAAAAGTTATTTCAAATTTAAATTTTTTAATTATCTTAAAAATATTATCAATATAATGTTCAAACGGAACAACATGTATAAGATAATAATTTATAGTTTAGCTTCAAGTATGTGAAAAAATATTACTTAGGAAGACATGAAACTAGAACTACTTTGTTATCGAAAAATTTAAGAATTGTATCGATTTTATTTTTTATCATGCAAACCTTTATTTTTTTTTATCATCTTTAGTCATCCATGTAATTTTGTATTTTTGCTAAAATTTGATAGAGTTATTTCAAATCTTACCAATTCTCATAAAGTACTTTCAAATCTTAAAAAGTCTTTTAGTTAAAATACCATGAAATCTTAAAAGTCTTTTATAAAAATCTTGAAAGTTAATACATTCCCACACAATCTTTTAAAATCTTCAAGACCTTTTTTTTTTGTTGCCAAAATAGTCTTCTTTATTTTTTACAAATTGCCAAAATAGTCTTTTAAAATCTCAATCCAATACATTAGATCTAGAATTTGGAGTTTATATCTTTAAAATTGATTTTTAGCCTCAAGTGAATTGTTCAATTCATTTTTATGCATAAATTGTTTTACATTTAACTTATTTCTAAATTAAATCATTTTAAAATATTAATTAATTCAAAATCAATTTTTATCAGGGTAAAGCCAAACAAACATAAGTATCGGACCCTGACTTTAACTTTTGGTGTTGATTGATTACGGCATCGTGGTATTATTCTTTTTGTTCATTATGGACTGTTAAACAAAAATGAAACGTCTCTTAAAAATAAAAGTAAATATTGTCCAATTAAAAAAATGGAAATATCGTGTCCATTCCACAAAATTCATTAAATAATTATTTAATTAAACGTCTCTTGAATTTTCTATACTAAAGACTTTCAATTAAAATTATCTTAGACACTTGTTGTTGATTGATTTAGTGAAGTCTGATGTGAAGTTTATTAGGAGACAAACCAATAGTGTTGTCCATAGCTTAGTTAAGGAAACACTATGTCATGCTAGTTTTCAATTATATCTTAATATTGTGCATTGTATAATTACTTTGATTAATAATGAAAAATTATAAGCTTCTTTTTCTAAAAAAAAGGAAGGAAAAAAAACAACAAAGAATTCAGGAGTCTGATTTGATATATTATAATAGATAGATGCATTTTCCAACTATTTCTTTCAGCCCACGTCAAAGTTAATTAAAAATAATAATTTTACGATGATTCAACAAACTCATGCCTAGTCAAGAGGCTTCTTTGCACACTTGGAAGTTTCCCAGTCAACCAAAGCATATATTTCATGTCATGGTCTAAATGGTTGACAAGGTTAACGAGGAACTCGAAATGAATGAGTTCAAATATTACATGACAAATTATGATGAGTGGTAACTTTTTTTAAGTTAAATTTAACAATATAAAGAATTGTGTATTAGGGAAGACATCTCATTGCGACATAATTGGGTTAAAAATAAAAATGTTTTCGTATACCAAAAAGTTTAGTGTTGCATGAGAATTAAGGTCAATAATAGTTTTATAAACAATAATTATACTTTTCAATCTAATGACACGTCTTTTAACAAAGATAAATGATATTTTTCTGTCGGATCTCACTCCTCTTTATCAACCCTCAAATAGAGTCTAGGATTTCATAGAATATCTATAGCTTAAGCCCAACCTTTGTTATCTAACACCTACCCTCAAACTCATGATGCATCATCAAAACTTATGAGTTTGTCAAACAAAATACGAAAAACATACTAAATAATAAAGTTCTAACACTACCCTCAAGCTAAAGCTTGCTAAGCTTTAAGCTTGTTACAAATTAACCTAGAAAATAAACCAAATTAGTTGATAGCATAACTAATGAAGAGTATCAACCAAAGTGAGTTATCAACTTAGTGAGAGTGAGCAACAAGAACCATCAACCAGCAACCAACCAAAGAGAGAAACCATCCATACATAAGAACCAAGTCAAACCAAATCAAAAGAAAGAGGAGCAACCAAATAGAAGAATCAAAAGAGAGAAGAAATCAATCAGAAGAATCAAAAGGGGGAGAAACAATCAATTAGAAGGAATTAAAAAGGGGGAGAAACAATCAATTAGAAGAACCAAAACAGGGAGAAACAATCCAATCAATCAAAAGAATAAAAAAGGGGAGAAACAATCAATCAAAAGAATCAATAGAGAGAGACAATCAAACAGAAGAAACCAAGAGGGAGAGATACAATCAATCAAAAGAATTAATATAGAAGACCAATTAAACAAGGACAATCAATCAGAAAAATCAATGAGAGAGAAGACCAATTAAACAAACAAACAAATCAAAAGAGACAACGAATCAAACAGAAGAATCAAATAGAGGGAAGTGAAGTGCAATCATAAAGGAGAGACGTGCAATCAAACATAAATGAAGAAACCAAAGAGAGAAAGGCAATTAAAGTGAGAAGTCAACATACCAAACAAAAAGAACCAAACCGAATTCGAAGTCCAACCATAAATTGGAAAGACAAACAACCAAATAATCAACCTTAATTAAACCACCATTTACCAAATCTTCCTTGACAACCCCATCAATAATATCAATATCAATTCCTTTTGCATTCAAATTAGATATACAATTTATCACTAAATTATATCACAACCACACCAAACAAACAATTTTTAGTGGATAGCGATATTTTTTCTTATTACCAAACCGCCGCTTAATTAATCCAATAACTTCAAATGTAGCTGTGGTAGCAAATTTCAAATTGTATACTCAATCAAGCTCTTTATTTTTTAAACGACAACTTTCTCAATCTAAATATTGCAAGCGGTGCCTGCTTTAAGAAGAAACCAAAATTGCAAACACTTGATATGCTACTTGCTGCACATGAGGAAACCCAATAATCAAGTTGTAAAGTCACTGAAGATTTTATCAAACTAGCACCCAATAAAAAAACAAAAAGTTCGATCAATCAATAATGAACGGAGAAAACAAATGCTTTTAGTCTTCAAAAAGAATACCGAGCAAACCGAACAAGTACAACACCCACAAATTCAATTTTTTTTCACCAACCACACTTAGAACGAAATCAAATGAGAAAAATAGCTCAGCAAAAAGACCAATAATTATCTTGCAAACCCAAATAAAAAACGGCGACATTCAATAGAGGAACAACTAAAATAACAAATTAAGAGAACCAAATCACTATCAATATAATGAATATTCAAAAGACAAACCAAAAACAATCCCAAGCTTTTGGAATTCGACAGCGGAAATGATTAGTTGTTCAAAGCGGATCGAACCATGCTCTTGATACCATGTTAAAAATACAGATACAAAAAAAAAAGAAAGATAGAATAAGAACAACTTAGGTTAGGGTTTCATAGAATATCAATAGTTAAGTCATGACTTTATTATCTAAATAAAAGTGAAGAGAAGACAGTTTTGAGGAGTTATTTATGCCAACAAAAATTGTTCTTAAACCATTATTTTAAAGACTTATTTCATACATTTTCTTGATATGAACCACTCCTTATTGGTACGGTAATTGGCCAGGAATGTTACCTGGGGGATAATAATTACAAATAACAAATGTTCCACCATTATTACATCTCACTTTGCCACATCCAAGACGTAGTGAACCTGACCAAACAACCTGGGTAAAATGATGACATTCACCATCAAAACATGTGTTACGATAGTTATCAAAGTGTGGTTTTTCATCCGCCCACAACTTCACTGCTTTTCTGCCACTGATGTGGCCGGTGCTCACCGCAATATTCTCGCCGTAACGGCCACCACTATCAGAGGGGATCGGTTTACAATCCTTGCGTTGATTAGCATAGTTCTGTGCATAAGCAGCAACTTTTTTATCCCAAACAATTTTTGGAATTTTAATAAATGAATCAACTGCGGATCTTGCTTTGTTGTGAGCCTTCACATAGTTTGCTGGAGAGTCTTTGGCTTGTGCAACGTGACTACCCACAATGAATATTAATCCTAAAACAAACCATAGAGAAAATGAACACATTTTGGTTCTTTGTACGTAGTAATTACTTTCGGATTGCTAAATGGTTTTGTTGGTTTTTGGTGAAAATTGTTGGGATTCTAGTGTTGTATTTATACAGATTTTTAAACAAGAAAATGTAGTAATTGTGTTTATGATCAGGAAAACTTGGCTCATTTTCATCAATTGTGACGTAATTCTCGTGGTGGATTAGAGCAAGTATCTTTGGTTTAAGAAAAATGCTGAAATTCACGACAATGTTTGTTGTCAAATTTGTACTAATAAGTTTATAATTGCTATTTAGTATTTTATTTTATTTTTTATAATTTTGATTTGACAAAAAATGACAAAGTTTGCCTCTACTGGATATTTCTGATGAGAAATCACAAAAACACCTCATTCGGTGGTGTTTCTCCAAGTCAACTTTCGTATGTGTCTTACCTCACCATTAATTATGGAACGTGGATTATGTGTGCTATTGCCTTGGTAACATTGTTTTTTTATTCGATAAGACGTGAGTCAAGACGTAAACTAGTCGAAGCCAATCAGTTGTTGTTGAAGAGGAGAGAATTTGAATTCAAAAGCAGCGGTTTTCTTAGTGAAAACGTGGGGATAAGCAGTTTTCGATGAAAGAAGTGTTGTTTATGGTAGTTAGTTATTTTTTCCAGTCATCTTACTATGTATAAATCGAAGTTTTTCATGTGGAAAATGAGTCGCAAATCATTTATAGAATTTTAGCACTCCAAGTACCGACGTTTAAAGAAAAGAGTCATACGGAATATATATATATGTAATTTGATTTGTCGAATCACCTTTACATTAATGTAATGCAATTTACCTTTTCTTTAAGTTTATGCGTTTTAAACTTTTAAAGTCTTTTACTTGCATTTTCTTTTACTTTTTCTGTCGAAAGACATCCGGTTTCATACTCAAAATTCATCTTGTTCATAAAGCAACCTATTATTCATCTTGTTCAAATATATATACAGTAATTGACAATGTATCTTATGTATATTGTTATTGTGTTAAGTGCCAACAATTCAATGCACTACAATATACTGCTTTTTGTCCGTGCAACTAGTATGATAAACACTCACACTCTTTCTGAAAAAAGATTGTACAACATGTCCTAGGATCTCTGGGGATCTTTGGTTCAATCCTGCTTGTAATAATCAAAACCAGTCATCTTGTTTACCAAAAACACTGATAAACAACTATCTACAATTTTTGTCACAAAAAAAAACTATCTACAAAAGTATCAATAAACTAGAAAGAAATCCATTAATAAAGTAAATTGGGTACTATTGAACAAGTCTTACGACTTTTGTGTGTTGAATCCCTTGTGCCATAGCAGCACTCTTTGTATAATCCAAAAAGGAAATATTGTGTCTTGGTTTTTCTTAGGGATGTTTCTTGATTCGGTAATGCTATACACAGCGATCTAGAGGGATTCACGAAACTTTGGCACCGTTTATTAGGTTCTTTATAACAATACATGGGTTGATAGGAAATGAAATAGGTGGCCCACATGCTTGCTTTACATTGTCGCGGAGTTTATTTTCAGGAACTTTAGCATTTTCCTTCTTGATTTGTTACTATAAAATTGATTGAGAAATGCGATGGTCAAACTTTCTAACACACTCCAATAAGTTATTGGCAATAACACTCTCCAATCATAAATTGCCATGTCATTCACTATTTTTCTCCCGTAACCTGCTACCGGTTTCAACCTTTTCATCCACTTGCTACCGTTTCAGTCATAATAATCTTTTCATCTTCTCTTCCCATGCACTTCTTCCAACCACCCACACCACCACCGTATGTTCAAGTTCAAGATTCAATAATGGATGTCAAAAAAATTACCTTAAAATGAAAATATTGGCAAGGACAAAGATTCTTTTTACTTTGGATAACATGAAGGTGAGAAAAACCACAAGAAGGGGGGGTTGAATTGTGTTTTTGGAAACTTCTTCTTTTACGTTCTAGATAACT
>Ga0315915_1008437_pt1 | contig 12025 bp, 7 predicted proteins | sample MpolbnodulesMG_FD_207738 | JGI IMG/M metagenome (GOLD analysis project Ga0315915, IMG submission 207738) | Medicago polymorpha root nodule microbial communities from Los Angeles, California, United States - branched nodules | ecosystem: Host-associated > Plants > Roots > Nodule | place: USA... | reverse complement strand
AGTTTAGTGTAAGCTTTAAAAGCTACTGAACTCACAGTCTTGGATAAGCCTTTGGTTGGAGCCATGGTAGTAATCATATACAGCCTACCAATGAGGATTGCTGTTAGCAGGAATCACACCTAAGCATGTCAAGCAAAGTGCTTTGGTACTTACCGGCTAAACCAACTAATGGTAGCTACCACTACCAGTAAAACATCATTGTGTCATATAGTGTAGCTACTAGCTCCTGCGACGTCTGCCTTTGAAGGAATTTGGGTTTTATAGGTGCCTAAGTCTAACATAAAGTCGTATAAGATGCTCAAGAGAATACTTAAGGGGCTTGGTTTTCCCCTTGGACAACTAGCTTTTAAGGGAGAGTTCCTGATGTGTGTATTTATCAAAGGAGTTACAAAGATTTTGTTGTTATATATCACAAACTAATTAATACACTCACTCTTTGTTTTATTTGATTAGTAATAGTATCACACCCTGCACAGGACACTGATTTCACATTCTCCTGCTTGTGGTGGTGGATGTATTGGACGGTTGGTTGTCGGTGGTTACTAATTCTGTTTACGAAAAAAATGAACCAGACCAAGGAAAAATATTAAATTAGGAGGCATGACAAAAGATAATGCAGTAAAAACAAGTTTTAAGTCTAATTTCAGAGCACACTGCATAGAGACATTTTTGTGTTTATTTCGTTTTCGTATAACTTATTTTTCTCTCTGTAACCTTAAAATTTCTGTGAAAGTTGTCTACATGATTGTATTTGAAAGATGAAGGGTCTGCAGACTGCAGTTCTCATTAGAAACAATAGGCCAACCACTTATTTTTGCTGCAGATTATTTTTACTCATTAGTCTTTGTATCAAAATGTTATTTTACATTCATCAGAACCTATTTATATTAGCTTGTAGATAGAAATAGCTTGTTTGCTCAATTGACCAACCACTTGAGATGGTTAACTGTTGCAGTAAGGAGCAGAAGGCATAATTCTTAGATTTCCGCCGAATCCCAGGGTGTTCTTGTTTGGTATGCATTGTAAATGTTCAAAACTACAATAGTTAATTTGGAATGTTTCAAATTAGACAAATGTGTGACTTATTTTATTTTATTATTTTTATTATTATAGTTTGTTTGATTCAGTTTTCAGTTACATATTAAGAATGTTTTGTGATGATATCATGCTGTGAGTCAATTATCCTTATGTCTTATGTTGGGCAATTCTGCTGTATTCAGTTTTTATTTAAAAGAGAGTTTAGAAAGAGATTGTACTATACCTTAGTCAATTAGGTTTCAAGTATAATCTCCGCTCAGATGGACTGATTTACTTTCAGCAAATTGGCAGGTTTTCAATGTCTGTCTCAGTTTTTGGTTTGTCTCAATCACTTTCTGATTTTGCTTTTCAGCAACGCATGTCCATCTGCAGCAACATTCGCTCTTGTGTAGTACTAAGAATATGTGCAATAAACCTCTTTACATTTGCAGATTACGTAAATTATATTTTCCTTGATACGAATCCCCAGCAAACTTTGATTTTAAGCTCCAAACAATTCTCTGAAATTTTGGACAGTTGCTACCTAAAGTTTGGGGCTTTGGATCTGCTATTTACGAAAACTAAACTCAACAAAAGCTGTTTTGTTTTTTGGTTTTTGCACAGGAATCTTAGTTTATTCCAACTTTAATCAATTTGTTTTAAAATTTGCATAATATTTTACAAGAGTAAAGTGTCTTGAGTGATGAGTTTACACGACAACTTGTGATTAAAAGCAGGATTCTTCTATTTGGCACTTCATTTATTTAGGCCACTTTCTGATTTTTGCTTTGTCATTAGCTGTGAGGAAATTCAAATAGCAGAAGCCTCATAATTTTCTCAGGGGATTGTAATTATACATGATCATTGTATTGATTTGGCACTGTAAATTTATTAAATGTAAGCACTTAAGCAATTTTAGAAGTTCATACTACAAAAATTGGTCTAGTAAACTTTGATATTAAATTTGTTGTACTAGTATACATGCAAAGTATGTTATTCAATTAATTTTTTTTATTTTAAAAAAAAGTTTATAGGACTGATTGTGATCTGATATTATGTTGAATTTATACCCTTAGTGTGCAAGTTTGGTATTTTACTTTTTGTTAGTAAAACACTCCAAGATTCTTAGTTGAGAAGCTTGTACCGTACGTGCAACAAAACATATATGCATAAATCAAATGCTTTACAAGTGAGGAAAGCATGATACCAAACCTTCAGATCAATTAGAATCAAAAGAGGTCAAATTCTCTGCAAGATTCTCAAAGGAAAACTTAGTACCCTTTTCCAACAACATAAAATTGAACAGAAAATAAGCAAGTATATGTTTTAGTTAGTCCCTTAAGTTCAATGTCATTTCTTTATTTTCACAATCACTACTGTTTGTACACAATATGACTGTATTCAAAAGAAAATTGGAAGTGGCTTCTGTTGGCCACACCAAACCATTTGTTTGGCTAGCAGCTATCATCTGCACAATTTTTGCCATAGCTGTGACTATTACTGGCATTGTAGTGTTCATTGGTTACATAGTGATCCATCCAAGAGCACCTATAATCAGTGTCACCAATGCTCATTTAGATCTTCTAAGAAATGATCATGCTGGTCTACTACAAACTCAGTTAAGCATTGTTGTAACTGCTTATAATGGAAATGCAAAGGCTCATGCAACATTTTCTAAGATAACATTTAGTCTTAGCTTTCAAGGTCAAGGTATAGCTATGCTTGTTGCTGATTCATTTGACGTGCCGAAAAACAGTTCAAATGATCTTAGATATGTTGTTCGGTCATCGTCGATTCCGTTAACTCCTGACCAAATTGATGAAATTGATGAGTCTTGGAAAAGAAATGAGATTGGTTTTGATTTCAAGGGTGCTGCTAGGACTAGGTGGAGGATAGGTCCTTTTCGTTCTGTTAAATATTCTTGTCATTTGAATTGTTACCTCAAGTTTCGTCCCTTGAATGGTAGTTATATACATTCCAAGTGCTCATCCAAATCAAAATGATTCTTTGTTACCCATTTTCCCATCTCATCTTTATTCTGTAGATTATGTTCAGCTTCTATATTTTGATTTTGACTTCTTGTTTATATATATATAGATATAGATTTTAAGGCAATAAAACTGAGTATTTTTTTAGAGTTTTTAAGGAAGTTCATAGCTTTGAACTCTAGTTAATTGTATTCCTCTATCCGTGTATGAGACAAGTTTATGTTTATCAAATTTGGTTTGGTTTGATGAAATCGCTCGTTCTTCCTTTGCTGATTTAACTTATACCTTATTTTTGCGATTTTAATCCCTAATGTTTTATGGATTTAAATCAATAGATTTGAAAAATTAAGAAAATGTAATCGAAACATATTTTAAATAATTTTAAAAGTTAAAATTTTTATTTATGTTAATAATATTAGGATCTCCGGTCATTGACACATGTTATAGCTCATTGTATTATCCTATAATATAAATATGTCTTCGATTGTAACATAAATCACATTATTGAAGATTATAATACAATATAATCTCTCTTCTTTTCTCTCTCTTTTGATAAATGAAGATGATTCTTACTCATTTTTAATATGTGTTAATGATTATTAACAATACTATTATAATTTCGTTAATTGTAATCAAAGTCTTATAGATACTCCACTGTTCAAATCATATTCTTAGTGTTTATTTCTTTCTCCATGAATTTCGGATGAATTCAAATTTATTCTCTAAAGAACTTAAAAAGCAATTGTATTCTCTATGAATTCTAGAAGAATTCAAAAGTGATTCATCATTGAAGGATTACTTAAAAAATTGATTTTATTGTTTAGATCTATTGTATAATGTTCCCCATGAACATAAAAATTTAATTTTATTCTTTATGAATTCCTTGAGAATTCAATGCATCCTAGAAGAATTGAACACAATAATCTAATATTATAAAGAGTTGTTATATAGTTCTTAAAGAACTTTAAAATTTGTACTGAGTTACTAATTTAATATCCTTAATTAAGTGAATGTGTATTTCGACTTGGTTTGGTTTACTAAACAAAACGGCAAATAAAACTAAACTGTCCGGTTGAGTGAAAAATTGACCCGACCACATCCAAATGAAACATATATTTTTTTTTTTTTTTTTTTGCAATTTTCATTAGATTGGTTCATTTTTTTTTTGTTGGGTTGGTTCAGTATTCAACATCCCTACTCATGGTTATAGTAATTTTGAATGTTTGATTTGATGGTAACTTTCAATTATTATCATGCTTTGTAAGAGTTGGATGATATCATAAGGTATGACTCAAAGGAGTTATCGGTGATGGTGGTGCTTTAGATCTGGGTGTATGAGTTTAAAAGATGAAGATGAAAGTGTTTTTTTTTTTTGGTATATCTCAATCTTTTATTTCTGGATTTGGATTGGAGTGATGAGGATTTGGATGAAGAAATTGGTAATTTATTAAATTTATTTAATTATTTTTATAAAGCAATTGCTAACTAAGATAGTTGTTTATTTTGTTATTGGTCTAGTGGCCAACACACACTCATATAAATACACGGGGGGAAATATGGTGACCCAGTTTCGAATTGGGATTCCACGTAAAATACCTTCACAACTAACTCATAGTTAAACAAAGCTATAATAAAAAAAAGAAAAAGAAAACTCAATGTGTGACATCATTTGTTCTACATAGTCGGATGTTCTAAGAGACTAAAACCAGGCGAATCTTATATTACAACAGTGGAATCTCAATTTTTTACAACAACTAAAATAAGAACTCGCCCATATGGCAGGGACAAAAAACACCTTCAACCCATATATCAATTAAATAAAAAATTTCATATGAATTTTTTATTGATAATATTATATTATTAACCTAAAACAAAACCCTACCTTGATGAGAGTGTTAAAGTAAAAAATAATGAATGTTTGATGTCTAGGTGGAAGGAGGAAGAAGAAGGAGCAGAATTGGGTAGAGTTGTTAAGTGTTTTTCTCTATTTATATATATTTTATTTTAAAAAATGTTAATTTTGGTTAAAATCGGTCAAAATATGTATGTGGGACTACTTAGTGCAAAATGGGGAAGTTGAGGGGTCCAAATCCCTCATTTTAAAGTTGAGGAACCAATATTGCATAATTGTGAAACTTAAGGGGTTAAAAATGCAATTAAATTTTTAATCTATCACAAAACCCTACCCTAGTAAAATCCGTATAAATACATACATGAGTTCACTTTCACAATATGCCGACGACACTCTCCCAAACGACAATCCTCAAGTTTCTATCACCTTCATCGTAATCTTGTATTTGCACGAAGCAGTAAGTGAGATCTTTCAGGATCACCCTTCTCCTTCATGGTAGTCTTGTATTTCCATGTTTGTGCCTGTTTAATTTTTTGATTGAATTGAATATGATGATATTTGTCGACAGGGTAGATCTATTGGAATTTTATTCTACTCAATTAAATATTATTTACATGTAAAGTTTTAGGTGATTGATCTTACTTTGTTATTTATTGTAATTGTCGTAGTTGGGATCACTTTTCTTGTTTAATCTGTGTTGTTTTGTGTCCATCAGATCCGCGAGAGAAGCAAAAAACTAACTCATGGGTCATCATACTATACCTGATTAGACGAGGACCATTAAGTTTTTCTTATATTTATTCATCTTCTTTATTGTGCTTTGCTGTATCAATCTCGTTGGCAATGCTCAATATAAATATCTAACGAGTGTGATTTCCTTGATTAAACAAAAGAGTGAAGGTATGTTAATGCATTGAACATGACTGTTGATAAAACTATTATATTTACCAATTTGTTTTCTCCGAATATTATTTTCTCACTTATTATTTAATGATTAGTATTTTTGTATCCATGTTGCAGAAGGAGAAGAATTCACTAGTAATAAAAGGAGATGCGGATCACGAAGCCAGATAGTGAATTTGCATGCCTGCAAACTAGGGCTTCAATTACCTCCTCCTCAGACTCGAATTGAACCAGAGCCTACTTTTTCCCCTTCATCTCAAATACTTTGTAGTTGACAATGAGTCCATGCTCCTGCAGAAGACTTGCAATGTCCACTTCAATAATGTGTTCTGGGAGGGTAGACATGTGGATGATCTTTGTTGGCGAGCAACAATACCGGTAGTTTTTTGCAACATTGTGATTGAACCGGTTGAGACTTGAGTTCATGTACTCATGTGTGTCAGCACCTGGAGTTATGTTCGGATGCTTGGAGAAGTTCTCCAAATGCTTTCCAAACAACACGACATCCTTCAGAAAGTTCACCTGGAATTATTTATGTCAATTTGATTTGCTCAAAGCGTCATTTTCTGACATATTTATTGATTAATATTGTTGTATGCATTTTTTATAAGAAGTCAATAGCAAGGAACAATGCAAGAAGGACATCTTGCATAGTGATATTGCACACAATAAAGTAGATCTTTCTCTTAAAGACAAAGTTTATGCTGATGAAGGTTAACTTTATATGTCGATTAATTTTGTTAGTGTTTTGTTTCTTATAATGTGAATTTGAACACAAAAATAATGTAAACATAAATTTCATTAACATACATGTTTTCATACGATTTACTATAACATGGTATGTCACAAATGTTTGGCTCTTGAACCATTTAGTTAAAGATTTGATTGTGGTTTATGCATATAGAAATACAAATTTTGGATGCATCAATCTCTTAAATAGGTCTCAATCATCTCAGATGATTAGTCTATGTAAAAGTTGTCTTAAGATCCAAGCTAATAAAACTATTATTTTTACCAATTTTTTTTCCTCTCATAATGTTATTTCTCACTTATTTAATGATTAATATCATTGTATGCATGTTGTAAAAGAAGAATTCACGAGTAAGAAAAAAAGAAAGAAGAACTTACCATCCAATGATCTTGCACACAATCAATTGAATCCTTCTCTTATAGACAAAGCTTCTTCTGATGAAGGTTCCATATATAAATACAATCAATTATTGTTAGTGTTTGTTTCTTGTAATGTGAATTGGAACACAAGAATAATGTAAATTTAAATTTCATTAAAGGATATGTTTTCGTACGACTGACTATAAAATGTTGTGGTACATATGCTTGGTTCTCTAACCTTTTAATTAATATGGTATATGCCAATAGAAAAAACTATATTGTGATGGATCAATATCTTAAATAGATCTGAGTCATCTTTAATGAATGGTCATTGTAAAGGTTGACTTATGACCCAAGCTGATAAAACTATTATTTTTGCAAATTTGCTTTGCTTAGGGTGTCATTTTCTCACTTACTTATTAATATTGAACTATGCATGTTTCAAAAGAAGAAGTCACTAGCAAGGAACAAAGCAAGTAGGACTTATATTATAGGGATATTGCACACAATGAAGTGGATCTTTCTCCTGAAGACAAAATTTCTGCTGATGTAGATTAGCTTTATAAGTCGATTATTTTCTATTAGTGCTTTGTTATTTGATTGTGCTTTGCTACTAAAATGTTTGTTGAGTTTTGTAGCAATTTGGAGGAACAAATCAACTTTTAATGTCTTATGTTTTTTCGGCGATGGCTTATGTTTTGTTTTCATAGTTTATTAAGTTTACGAGTTTTTTGAGAGAAATTTGCTTATAGCATTTCATTGATAATAAGGGATTCAATACAATTGGATATATCATAATAAATGGCTATTGGGGATACAATTGGGTATATCATATTAAGTTTACGAGTTAACTATATGGATTAACCATTTATATAATGTGGTAAATAACCCTATTTTATTTATTTGATTGGATAATTTTCTAAACTATTGGGGACCAAATTAAATGATCATTCATTCAAAAGAATCCAGGTAGAATCTTTTGAAAAAAAGAATCAAACTGACATGACTAACATCTGACAAAGACGATTTATTGAAAAAGAACTAATGAGGGCTTTGATTATTTTTTTTCGTCCATCTTTCCATTTTTTTCCTTTCTTTATTTATTTTTGCTTTTTTTTTTACTGAATATAAATACCTGCAAAGAAAAAAATTTTAGAAAAATGATGGGTTGCCTCCCATCAAGCGCTTCTTTAACTTCATAAGCTTGACGCCTCAACCACTGTTAGGGTGGCCTGAATGTCAGAAAGAACACATCATCCTTCTTCTTCCTCTTGTTTGGTAGGAATTTCATGAATTTAGTACATCTTGTTTGGTAGGAATTTCATGAATTTAGTACAAAGAAGTAGATGTTCTCATGCTCCCACCAATAGACTTCTGCAAATTGTGACTTCCCACCTTAGAGAAGAATGAGTCTCTTTTTGCAAATGAATGTTTTCTTTCATCACCATTGATTGAGTCTCCATTGTAAGGTACAAATCGACGCGCCTCACTCGTTGCTTTTCTTCTATTTTGTTACTTTTATTTTTCAAATTATCTGCTTGCACCATGATTGTATGTCGCATCATCTCAACCTCAACCAACATCTTTTCACACTCATATGTTTTCTCAACAAGATCACCACACTGAACCTCAAATTTATCAAATAAAACTCGGTTGGACATTAAGAATTCATATAAAAAATTGTCAAGTTCAGAGTTATAATCAATATTGATCCATTGTTCTTTCTCTATACAATGCTCCTTACAATGGTCACCATGAACATTCTTACCACAAAAACTACATCTCACCTTCAATCTTATATCCAAATCTTTTATACGGAGAGATAACTTAAAGTTTTCATAAAGAAGGGTAATGATCTCTTCAGTATCTACCAATAGTCTTCTACTCCACATTGCTACAAAACTCAGACAAACATTTTAGTAGCAAAGCACAATGATAAAGACTTAAAGAGCACAATGTTTTTTTTTTAATTTTTCTTTTTATAACAGAAAATAAAATAAAATAAAGGTTAAATTGTACTTTTCGTCCCCTAAGTTTTAAAATGTTGCGATTTTGGCTCCCTATTTGAAAAAATGGCAATTTTGGTCCCTTTCGCCTTAAAATTGCTGAGAAGACGCCACATGTCCCAAAACAAGGGCCATAATCGCAACTTTTTGAGAAGATAAGGGGCAAAAGATCGTATTTCCCTTATTTTATAGGGTCAAAAGAGCATACTTCCCTAAACATGGGGGGTCACTTTTGCCATTTTTTTAATAGGGGCTAAAATCGCAATATTTTGAAACTTAGGTGGCGAAAAGTGCAGTTTAGCCTAAAATAAATCCTAACTAAAATAAATTATCTTGTCGAAATTAATCAACAATCCCCAGCAACGGCGCCAAAAACTTGATGTACTAAAAATACATCAAAGTAATAAAATAAATTTGTCTCCACGTGAATTGTTTCAATATATTTGAGTATATATTTGAGTACAATACATAGAAAGCTCAAATATATACTCTAAATACCCCTAATAAATGTATGTCAAAATTGATGGCGGCTTAACTGATCCAGGCCTACAATACATAGAAGAAAACAATCCAAACGTGAGATGGATGTTGTTTGGCAATGTCCGTCGTACCGGTGAATGGCTCTTGGATTTTCTTTCCTACCCTTTGAATTTGAAAAAGTTATGGATATCCCACCTTTTGCATTAGCAAGGTCGTCACTGCAATTTTGAGTGACCTGTGCAAAATGTGAAGTAAGTGCCCTAAATTTTTTATATGTAATACACATGAGTGCTCGCATGCAAAGACGGAAGGGTGATTCAAGGATTCCCTAATCGCCGTTACGCATCTGAATTACACCAATATAATCTCATATTGGGCAGGGCAAGTAAACTCTGCAACCCTCTTTTAAATCTTTTCCTTTATTTGGTTTTTAAATAAGTTTCTCTAATTATCGAGTTGAAGGACAATCCTTGTGGAGACAATAACTTACTAACTTATTACTTGCTACAATTTGGTGCACTTGCCAATATTTTCACTTTCGACCATCATCTATCACCATTTTACAAGTAGGATGGTTTCTAACTTCCAAAATTCCAAAATGTTCAACGTGTTTTGGATGGTTTCTAACTTAATAAATAATTTTTATAACTTATAGTGTTTGTTAAATAGTTATTGAAAAATCTATTTTTATCCGTTTATTTATCGTTTGCTGACTTTGTTGACTGATGATTATCAGGTGGTTAAAGTTACTGTGAAAGCTGAAAAAAAAAAAAGGATTTTCAATTTAGGATGCCTTGAATACTTCCAATCAAATTTGGGGTTCATACCTTAAGTTACAACAATATCTATTATGAAGTGCACTGTTTAATAAAATACCATTCCGATCATTCTTATTATTTGATTTTAGGAATTTGCCATGGACTATAAACATAGTCCTGATGAAATTCGAAAATTATTCGAAGAGCAATATATGACAAAATTGTACGAAATAATGAAGGTTGTTGTATACATTACTAATTATGTATTTACACTAGTTGATGAGAGTCTTGGCTTCGTTTTAACAAATGTGGATTGTATTTTTACAAATTTTTATTCCGTTGTTGGACATCGACAATCATAAGTTTTTGATGATTGTTGATTTTAATCAGTCACATAGAAAGACGATCACATGCATAGGGTATGAGCTGTTTTAAAAGTGGTATAGCTAAGTTAAACTCTATTTTCCTTAATGGTTAATCATTTTAAAACAAACCAATCCCTAAAGCTTAATCTCTCCTAAAGGCAATGGTGCTTGAAGAAATGCTTATCCATCCACCATTCCATGAACTTCCTTTGAATAAGTATGATGCCGTACCTGTGGATTATATCTAGGTTCAACATCGTTGAACCCAGAGGAGTAGGCGATGCATAGCCAACATCGTAAATTTTGGCTTTTTTCATACTTTTCATTTAATTTATATCGTAATAGTCTTTGATTTAATTTTTAAATTTTTTGACAGAAATGATGCTGGTATTTGGGTTTGCCAATAGATATCTGAAATTATTCAGGAGGAGGAGCAGGGATCTATGTATATTTTTTTTCCTTTAAAACAACTGTCTTTCTATATTTATAACTTATAGGGATACTAATTTCATACACACATTCTTGGCTTTTAAAATAAAATATTTCACACACACACACTGACACACATACACGACATACTTTTTACGTGCCATGTCTTACGTATTCCCTTTTATGTGCCACACATATGACCCTTATTTTATGTGTCTACTTCTCAGGTCTTCCCTGCTATCAGAGTTGAGCTCGGTGTAACTCGTACTAACCAGATAATGGAGGAAATCACGAAAAAGGCACTTGATTATTGGAAAGAGGTTTAAGCACAAACGAATTGGTTGTATCAGCCACGACCTTAAACTTCTTTGTGTGCTAATGACTGTTATAAGTCTGGGTTCTGATCCATAGCGATCAATTCCAGTAATTGGATGGTTGGATCCTATTTATTAGGTGGAAATTTATGCATAACCATGTGATGTTTTGAATACCTGTCATGAATCCCCATGTTCTAGTTTGCCCTAGTGGTAAACTTGTACAATTCTTAATGTTTTCTGAATTTTTGTATCTTCAAGTTCTTGTTTGCCTTTGCGGTAAGTTTGTACAATTTACAATGTGTTCTGAATGCATTTTTTTTTTTGCTTGAAATGGTTTATCGATGTTTCACCTATATACAATATTATCTGGAGTTAATTTGTTTATTAACTTAATATCATATGTGGTGTTAAGATTATGTGACTGTACTACGAGAGGAGTTAATTTACAAAGTATTTTTAACTGTTTTTCCCAAACCTTATCTTTATTTTATTGTTGTGACAAATGATTCATTTTATTTTCTTGCAAACAAGTTTTCTACTGGAAAGCTATAGGAAGCTAAAGCTCTCAAGTCCATGTGAGTTCGATATTGTTTTATACTATAACTTAGACAGTGTATACTTGCACTTGGTCTTTTCACCCTTAATTACTCATAGTGTTTTGGGAGACACCAGGTGACAAAACAAAAACGGAAAACATAACTAAATCGTCCGGTTGAGTAAAAAACTGACTAAACCACATCCAAATGAAAATAGTTTTTTTTTTTTTTTTGCAATTTTTATTAGGTTGGTTTGGGTTGTTG
>Ga0315915_1008433_pt1 | contig 12028 bp, 6 predicted proteins | sample MpolbnodulesMG_FD_207738 | JGI IMG/M metagenome (GOLD analysis project Ga0315915, IMG submission 207738) | Medicago polymorpha root nodule microbial communities from Los Angeles, California, United States - branched nodules | ecosystem: Host-associated > Plants > Roots > Nodule | place: USA... | reverse complement strand
TTATCTGGCCTCACTCCGGCTTTAATCATCTCATCAAAAGTTCTTAAAGCATTCTCACCAAGCCCATGCATTCCATAACCCCCAATTAATGAATTCCATGAAATTAAATCTCTACCTTCAATATTATCAAATACTAACTTTCCTTCCTTGAAAACCCCACACTTCATATACATGTTAATAAGACCGTTCCCTACCAAAATATTGTCATCCATGAGATTCCTAAAGGCAAAAGCATGCAGCTCCCTACCTAAGTTCAATGCGGCCAACTCTGCACAAACAGATAAAACACTGGAAATAGTGACACAATTGGCCATTACTTTTGCAAGCTGCATTTGTCTAAACAGTTCCAATGACTTCTCCAACCGCCCATTAGAAGCAAAACCACTAATCACAGCACTCCAACTTATTACATTGGGTCTCACCGGCGAATGACCATTCGATTTCTCCAGCTTCAAAAATACTTCATAAGCCTCATCACATAATCCCGAGTCAGCATACGACGATATCAAAGCATTCCAACTTACTAAACTCTTGTTCTTTATGTCAGAAAATATTTTATGTGCATCCCCAAGGTCCTCACACTTCTTCCCATAACTCCCTATCAACGCGTTTTTCACAAACAAATAATCTTCATATCCGCCTTTAATAACAAACCCATGAATTTCCTTCCCCCGTTGAACTCCATCCATATCAGCACACACAGATAACACGACAGCTACAGCTTCACCACTAATCTCAACTCCCTTTATTCTCATCACCTTAAACAACTCCATAGTTTCATCAAAAAGCCCACATCTAGCATGACTCGACAAAAGCGAAGTCCACGTCACATAATTTGGCTGCAAACCCTCCAACTCCATCCGTTTAAAAACACTACAAGCACCAACATAATCAAAATTAAAAGCATAACCCGAAACCAACGTATTCCACGACAAAACACTTCTCGCAACCATTCCATCAAACACTTTACACGCATCCTCCATTCTCCCAACTTTCCCATACATACCAACCAATTCATTCACCACATGAATATGATTCTTAAAACCCATCTCCAAAACATGACAATGAACAATTTTACAAAGACCAACACTTCCAATTTTCGAACAAGACTTAATTATTAAAGGTAAAGTAAACCCATCAGGTAAAAATCCAAACTTTATCATTTGATGATAAAGTTTAACAGCATAATTATAATACCCATGTGATACATTTGCTCTAATGATAGAATTCCATACAAGATTTGAAAGAGATTCAAATGGGGTGGTTGTGAAGATTTTTCGAGCTTCGGAGATGGAATTGAAGCGGGAGTAGGTTGCAATGAGGCGGGCGGATAAGAAGGAAGAATGGTGGGTGGTTGTGAGGATTAATTGAGTGTGAATTTGACGAGCTTGTTGAAGAGTGAAGCATTGGTGATGAAGAAGATGATCGAAGAAATCAAGAAGATGGTTGTTGTTGTTGGTGATTGAAGGTGTGAGTTTTGGATATGGAAGTGATGGTAACAAGTTTTTCATATCGCCGTCGCCGTTGACGCCGGAGGTCTATCCCGGTGCAGCTCCGGTGGTTTGGAACCGTCGATGAAGAAGGAGGGAGAAAGAAGCCGTTGGCTCGAAAATTGGGTTTTGAATAAAACCGGCTCTGAACCGGGTCCATACCAGTTTGAGTACTTTTCACAAGGGTTAAGACTCCGGAGTGATTTTAACATGTAACGATGCGATAATTCTTCGATGCATCGAAATTCAAAATTAATTTTTAAATGTGCATTCAGTTAATCAAATTAGTCACCACGTTAAAATGTTTGTTAATAATATCATATAAGTCTTTTAGACTCTAGACGAAAAGAGTTATTGCCAGCATTGAAAGACTCTTTTAACATCAATAACTCTTTTGATTAACAGAGTGTATAATCCGTGAATATTTTGGAATGTCGATACATAAAAACTATTGTACCTACTTGTTACACGTTCAGATACCAAAAGTTAGCAAAAGATATTTGATTAGTTATTGGAAATTTGACATTTCACTAATTAAAAAAATGTATGGCGAAATTATAAATTAATAAAAGAATTTTTGTATTTCGGTTTATTATTATAAGGAATGTATTTGTCCATTTTAAGAGGAAAAAAATGAACGTTTTAAAAAGTTGTGCAACTTTTAAGTCGAATATTTTATATCGATTTTTTTAACACGTGCTCTTACTTTGCATTTTGTTTTATTATTATAAGGTATGTATTTGTCCACTCTAAGAAAAAAAAAAGTTGTGCAACTTTTAAGACGAATATTTTATATTCAATTCATTAATAAGTGCTCTTAAAACACTGGTTAACATTTGATTTTTTTTCTTTTGACCAAGTATAATTTAGTCATTGATCTCTTTTTCTTTCTAACATTTAACCTTCTCTTGGTTAATCAAAAGTACCTAAACTTGGTGGCCAAATGATGGATCATAACAAGGGTCTCCAGCTTAGCAAGCTCATTGCCAGGACAAGCATGTACTCCACTACCAAATGGCATGAAAGTATTTGGTTTTGGTGAAACCTGTATCAACAAATAACAAAATTACTATTTATATATTTGACAAGTAATTAGCCTTAACCATGTAATGTATTACCATTATAACTGACTCATTCATACCTCAAATCTTGAAGGGTTGAATTTGTGAAGCTCTGGAAAAAATTCAGGATTATGATGAATATTTCTGAACAGTGACATTGCTTTCCACCCTTTTGGGATTAGGAATTCTGGTTCATAATATTATTCATGTGCTTGGTCATATATTATTTAAAATGAACGTTTTCCACATTGGGAATTTTCACTATAGTATATATAGTAGGATAATTTGGGTGGAGTTTAACATGGGAAAGGTGACCATAGACCACTTCTAATCAACAATCAGATTTTAGAGTATATTATATCTTGTCATGTGTGTCTCACACTAGATCTAACTATTTATCTTCTACAACTCAAACTTAATCTTCATCATCTTCATTTAGTTTCTTCACCACACTAAATTCCATGAATCTTTTTTCTTCTTTCATGTACCAATTAATCTACTCAAACCCATTGTTGTAACCATCATCCTCTCTTTAACATGTTTTTGTTTTCACAAACCAGTTGCAGATTTGTTTTTAGATTTTTATCAGTTTTAAGATGCCAAATATGATACATTTCCTTTGCCGGCAATCTGATGAATTTTTGCTGGAAAAAATCTACTACAGCAATGGAATATTTTTTTTAGATCTAGATTCTTACATTGACATCCACAATGGTTTTAAAAATTAAAGATTTCAGTATTTCACTGTCTTCATTCCCTATATATTTACAAATTCTCAAAATAAGTTTTACAAATAAAAAAGAAAACAACATCTAAATTAAATTACTTGTGTGTTTCTAAATGAAATTTTCAACCCCAAAACAATTAATCGTACATGATATGACCAATTTGAACAAGGAGGTGTAGGTTGCAGAGGTTGAAGATAAAGGTGGTGGAAAGTGTAAAAGAAGTAACCTAGTGCTGACGGTGTATGATAAGATTGTGCTCTTTAATTAATCTAATGGCTAAAGTCGTCTTTCTCATGGTGTGAAAGGATTCACCTTTTCCATGTTAAACTCCACGATAATTTGACCCCAAGAAAATAATTTCCCACTAGACTTTCGACTTGTGCGACGCACGGGTCCTATCGACTGTTATAATGATCAATAAGTAATATTTGACATGTGTCATGTATGTGTCTATCGAAAAACACAAATGTGATTATTAGATGATTTATTTCATCATGTGCAAATTTGCACATATTAAGAAGTTTAACATAATAACTTTGTATTTTTTTTTAAACAAAATAGTAAGTTTGCATTGAAACGTACATTTTATATTAAATATATAATTTTTTAATAAAAAATATATTTTTTCAATTTTTTTGTTACTTTTAATTGTTTTAACATGTGCAATGTTGAACATGTTATACAAATCGGTATTATATATACAATATAGCGATAAAATGTATCTTAATATGTCCTTCAACGACATATGAATCGTACCAAATTTGTCACGTATCATCAGTACAATATGATGGGAGTGCTCTTAAATGAGTAGGTCAAACAATGAAATTAATGGAAGGCGCAAGACATAAGGAAAATTAGGATTGACACCATTATAATTGTAGTCATTGGCAATCAACAACGTTAAATGAGATAGTCAAACGATGTTATAAATGATAAATGATGATGGGACGATGATTAGGAAAAGAGTTTATTAGGATTAGATGTGTGGCTAAAGGAAGGGCAGGTTAAGGTGAAATTTTAGTTGACATTATAATTATTACAATTATTGGCAATCAACAACATTTAATACACAATCATCAGCACAATATGATGGTACTGCTCTTAAATGAGTATGTCAAACAATGGCATTAATGGAGGGCGCAAGACATAAGGAAAATTATGATTGACACCATAATAATTGTAGTCATTGGCAATCAACAACATTAAATGAGATAGTCAAACGATGTTATAAATGATAAATGATGATGGGAGAGAATTTTTAAATTTCAAATGAATGGATGATAATTAGGAAAAGAGTTTTTTTAGAATTTTTGAATTTCAAATGAATGGATGATAATTAGGCAAATTAGGGCATAATTTGGGTTTCGAACATAATAACTGTAGTCATTGGCAATCAACAACAGTTATTAAGAATGGATGAATACTTCACAATTTTATATCGTTTTGCTTGTTTGTTATTTGGAATGCTCGTTTTGCTTGTTTGTGGAAACTCAACGTAACAGATTTCTTACAATACTATATTCCCATGAGACGAAACCATTAAAAAAGAGAGGGTAAAGTTAGCCACAATTCTTAATAGAAACAAAAACGAACTATTATATTTAATTCTGGAACCATTACAAATGACATAATTAGATAGCAAAATGTTGAAACACAACACATGAAAGTGCTGGTAGACAACGACATTAACATGAATGGACCATAATTTATTTCATATTTAAAGCCAAACTAAATTTTTTTGATTGATTAAAACAAAGACTTCTAGTACTAAAGTAGACAATCTTGTGATTTCCAGGCGTTGGAGAACCAATTATCATGTACGAACCGGGATGAATCCTTCTAGAATCCACTGTTCTCTTCCATTGACCTCCAATTATGTAGTGTTGGTCAGACACAGTTCCAAAAACAACAACACAATCCCATTTGTTCCTGCAATCATCTATAAGAGACAACATAGTTGTCTTTTTGTCCAAACACTGCTCTCCAAAACCCTTGTAATCCAGAATCTAAGAAAATAGTAAGATAATCAGTGAAGATCCAGACATAAATAACATTTAACGTGTGTAAAAGACATTCTGCTTACCACAAAACCAGATGTCACATCAAAAGATGTTATATGCTTCTCGTAAAATATTTCAAACTTAGCAGGATCGTGTCGGTAGGATAGATCGTAAACAGAAGCTGGAAAACCATGTTGGTTAAACTGAGGGAAGAAACTTTTCTCGACAGCAAATCTCATGGGAGGGACAAACAGAGGAATTGTTATCTTCCTATTGATTCTGGATCTTAATATTTTGATCTGAAACCTACCTAGGCCCATGAAAACTAAAGTAAACCATGCACCCAAGCTGATGTCATAAAAATCTCGTAAAGCAACTAATCCTTTGGTCAAAAATATGCTCCCATTAATCCTCTCAACTCTTATTTTGAACTCGTTATTCTTATCGGTCAACACATCATATCGCCGAAACAGTTAGGTATCATCACTGCACCCTGCATCCATGGAGAACAATACTATTATTCAAAAGACTTAGATAATACGAAATAATAAGACAACATATTATGGATAAACGATAAACTAACGCAATCAAATCCAAATTCCAGTGTGTATGTCTTATACTTCAACCGTAGGGAATTGATAATCTTGTCTAACTTCCGTGAGTGGGTTATGGATCAACGGTGCTACACGCAAACATTACAAAGAATATGTCAGAAACTGTCATAATAAAGGCTAAGAAACCATCTAGATTTATATATATACCGGTTAGGCAGTGGTAGGAGAGCAAGGCTTCAGCTGCACGATCGCCCATGGCAAAATCAAATGTCAGGTATGCGACTATTGTGTGAAGGGGAAAGCTATTGCTCTTAAATGTGAAGGCCAAACGATTGTCTTTAAATGAGGAGGGAGTTTTCAAATTTGAAATGAATTGCATGGATGGCAAAGGAGTGAGAAATTCAAATGTGAGAATTGATCATGCTTTAAGGACATTTAAAAGAGAAGGTCAAACAATTGAATTTGAAATGAATGACATTTATAGCGTGACAAAGGGCTGAGGAAGTCAGAGATGTGAATTTATTGCGTGTTAAAGGGATGAGGAAGTCAAAGGTGTGTTAATGCTTGATCATTGGAGGGGAAATATTAGGTTAAGAATTAGGTTAACATATAACTTGACCTGACAAGCTTTAGAAAGAAAGATTTTGAATACTTTTATAAATATAGAAAGTATTGCTCTTACCCTTGTACTCTAAATGGAAATGAAATAACACTTGTCATTCTCATACTCTCTAACACAACCTAAAAAATTCCACAAAATTCAATTCTTAGATTCTTACTAATAAACAAAACAAGAATAAGGATATAAACTTCTTGCATTTATAAAAGTATCCTCCACGCATAAATGCCGAGACTAATAACAAAGTTTGAGATTCATTTTAAGAGTTGACATTGAAACATTGCATTAACTGTGCGCTTATACCTTATAGGTAATTGGCATGTTTCTAGTTTGGTTCCAACTCAGTTGTAGTTTGCCATCATTTTCCTTGTGAATTGTCATCTGCTCAGCCTACAAAGCAAGCATTACCACAAATTATAGTGTCACTCGACATAAATATCTCAAATCTATTATCATAAGGTCCACCATATGGGCTGGAACTTAAAAAAATCGTTTGAAACTTCAATGACGACAAACATTGCTGTACAGAAGTAGAAGTTATCAATTCTCTTCGTCTTCATCGTTGAGGCAGTGACTTCATCGATGTTAGTTTAACAAATAAAAGAAAAAATAGATATGCGTGCCTCAAAACTCAACACATTCGTTTTTGTATGTTTTTGTCAAACAGACGACACCAATTAGATTACTAACTCAGCAGTAAAAACGAAGAGGATTCTGGCTTTCTACTTTTAAGAGACGTCGTCGATCTTCAGTAGAGTTTTGAATGAACTTTAATTAGTGGTCTACAATGAACCACCTATCAAAGCAGTCCACCGTAGAAACCGGCAACAAAAAAAAAACTAGTGTTAAATTTCTCGAATTTATCTCTTGATCGTACCTTTACACATTCGAGAAGTTTCGGTTCATCATGCAAGTACTTGATTACCCATGTCATGACAGTAGTTGTGGTATCCTGAGCAGCATAAAGCACTCCAATAATGTTATCTCCAATTTCATCATCAGATAAAATTTCTCCTCCTTCTCCTTTCCAATTCAATAAACAGCTCAAAAGGTCTCTTTCACTTTCAAGCAACTTCTTCTCCTTCCTCTCGCTAATTATTTCCTTCAAAATACTTCCAAGTTTCTCTCTTGCCTTCACAAAAAGTATAGTAACATTCAAAAACAATACATTTAAAACACAAATTAAATTTCTTGAATTAGTTTAGTGCTTACCAAGAGTGCTTTTTTGTATTGTGTACCAGGAATTTGAGTTGGAAATGACTTGTAACCATTGTCAACAATCCAATAATTCTTCTTTAGCTCTTCCCTCAACCTTGGCTCTAGATTTCCAAAAACTTTGAGAATACCAACTTCAAAAGAAAACTGCAAAAAATTAAAGATGGACCACTTAATTAATTATTTACCCTTTATTGTTCCACACATCACATTCCACATGACAACACTTTAGTAAAACCATACAAAAATTAATGCCAGAAATGTGACACTTCGATATAAATAGTACTATATAATAATCAATTCAATCATTGGTCCAATCATTGTGGTTTTAAATTGTCGTCTTCAACTTCAATCACATTTGAGTAAGGTTTTTGCAATATCAGATATTGCAACGCCAATGTGACTACAACCGCAATTTAAAATCACGCGATATAGGGAAGAAAAAAAAACTAGCTAAAAATAAATTATAAGATATAATATAACCTACTTTTTTCATTTCCTTAAAAGTGTTAATTATGCATCCATCATCACCCCAAGATTTGATGGTGGAAATGGCTAAGGCTTCGATGTTCGGAACCAAGTTGCGAAGTGAATCGAGGGAGAGAGACCTCTGCATAAGCTTCCTCAAACGCAAGTGGTACTCACCTTGGTGGAAAAACAAAGCACAAGGACCAATCAAACGTTCTTTGCTTTTAGGATATGTTGGTTTAAATAAGTGAGATTGTGTCACCAACACAAAACGTGCAACCTCGGGACTTGCCAACATCACACACTTACATCCAAGAATGTTCGTCTTGAATATTTCTCCGTACCTAAAATTAATATATTAGTAACCATAATGTTTTTTAGTTACATTAACAATTAAAAAGTGTCTTATATAGGTTATAAAATTTTAATGAGATTAAAGCAATAGTGTTTAGTCCTCGGATCATCTACAATCGACTGAACCATAAAGACTATTTTAGATACTCAATTTGATTCTTTGCATGAACTGGTGTAGCCACCACAGAATTATTAGATATGAGTATAGAGAATTTAAATATTTTATCTTTCATAAATTTAACGACTCTGCGGTGGCTACAACAGATGCAAAAAATCTGAATCCATGAAAATGATAAGAGACGCATGGAGATGGAGTGGAACTAGATATATAGGTAGCATATCCCTCAAAAAAAAATATAGGTAGCATATCAACCTCTTTTGTTTGGAGAAGAAGAAAGTACTTGGATCTTGGGAGTAGAGTTGAAGGGTTTGTCCTATGTAAGGTCACCCCATTGAACCAGGAGGAAGTTTTGCACTTGTTTGTTTTGTTTTAGGTCGTTTTGGAAAGAACTTAAATGAAAATAAGGTAAGAAGAAAGAGGTCAATGATGTAAGCCAAAGTTGAATCCATTTTTGCGTATTATTAGTACAAGAATCTAATAAAGTTAGAGTTTTCCTAATATAAAAACAATTGTTGAAGAATGTTTTGAGCTCCAGTACTAATCTGGAGTTATCAAAACAAAGGGGGAAAGTGACCTTATATAGAAGAAGTAGTGCATCTTGTTGAGTGAAGGCTTGGAGGTTTTAGATAAGAAAAGTTGAGTTCTAATTTTGTATGCACATAAAAATAAATATATAAAAATTGGTGGGAACTATTCTCTTAAAAGGAAGCAGGGGAGGGAATTAAATAATAAAGCTAGTAAGACATGAAGTTTTTAAAATAAAAAAAAACTTAGTAAGACAAGAGTCTCACCTACTTCAAAAATGTCAAGGTTTGAATAATATTTATTATTCCCTCTGTCTCTTAATAAGGAGGTAATTTGCACCAAAAAAATGTCCCTAAATAATTGAAACATTTTCGATTTTCAACATAATATTAATGACTTTTTTCTAATCATAACTACAATTAATACTACTTTAATCATTTTTAATTTAATATTCCATCCGTCTCATAATATAAGCAAAAAAACTCATTTTCTTTGTCCCAAAATATAAGCAAAAAAGACAAATTTTTATCTTATTTAATCTTGTTTTTTTAAAAAATCTTTTTTCCAAGAAAAACTTTTGTTTATTCTCATAAAATTAAATGCAAATTACATTTAATTTTCTATCTCTTTCATTTTTTCCATAACCAATAGCCAATGAAAATTGTATTTACATCTTCCTATAAAACTTTTTCCAAAGAAAATACAAAAAACTATACTCCAAATTCTTATGTTTTAGTTTTCTTAATAATTGTGATTTTTTTTTTTTGCTTATAATTTGGGACGGAGGGAGTATATTCTACTTTGCATTTACTATAATGAAAAATACACCAATACTTGACAACGACATTCAAAACAACTTTTTATCAGAAAATTATTCTTTCTTATTGTACACACTTTCTACACCTCCAATATACATCCTCCATGTGACATTTTTATTTAATTTTTTATGACTCATCTCTCTCCTCAAACCTCTCTGCAACTTTCTCACAGACATCTCTCTCAGGCTCTCATAACCCACCATCCTCAATATGAAAGCTCATCGCCGCCGCCTCATCCACCGTCGTCGCCGCCGCCTAGTTCAATTTGTTTCGTCTCCTCACCCTCTCTCTCCGATATCTCTGCCTTCTCCTCATCTTCGTCGGTTCTGCTCAGATCTCTCCGTAGATCTTGTCAACGAATTCACCGTCGGTGGCGGTCGTGGTGGTGAGGACAGAGTTGGTTATGGATTGACGGTGGCGGTGGTTCATGTAGAAAGTGAGAGTCGGAAGAGAGGAAATCGCAGTGTGGGTATGGCGGTTAAGACATATCCGAGCAGATCCAGTGATGGTAAAAATAGTGGTGAGGAAGGGGATGGGTGATGATGATGGTGGGGTGACGACGGTCGGAGATGAGAGGGATGAAGGAAAAGAGAAGACAAGGATGAAGGAAAAGAGAAGAGAGAGACATTTAATGAGTATGTGGGACCCACGTTGCCACATTTCAATTTTTTGTGTGGAGGTCAAAAGATGTTTGCCACATGGGGATGTCTATCTATCACTACTCTTTTTTTTTATCTCTCTCACTTATATATATTTTTTTAATATGTGTGAAATGAACTAAAATCTCACTTAGTACTTGTTATAGATCCATTTGACAAAACAAACATTGACTCAATGTTTTTGTAAGCATAAATAGAGTTTTAAATTGAGATATTTTCGGTATGGTGAGAGAGAATGACATAAAAATTAATAAGTTTCTCCCATATGTTCCTTCGATTGAAAGTTATTTTATTTGGTGTGTTGGACATTAAATGTGTATATCTCTAAATTGAAATTTGAACCTTCATTCATTATATTGTGCGAGTCTAACCCCTTTTGATAGACTTAAACCCATTAATGCAAGAATTTTTTTTAAAAAAATTACTTGATTGCTTTTTTTTTTTTGGTGAAAAAATTACTTGATTGCTAATATATGTTGAAAATAATATTTAATATAAACATTATTACCAATTGTTAGACCTTAGAACAACAAAATAATATAGAATTTTGATACAAATATAAATTAGTTTTTTTATTTTGTAAACTTTGATCGCATACTACATGACATTTGAAGAGAAGAAGAATTTAAGGCATATATAACCAATAAAAAAAGCTAACCATAAGATCAAACTTGTACCATGAATTACAACTTTTTAATTAATTACCACATGAGCTACGAACGAACATGTTTATAGAATTCAACTAATATAAATATATTTGAAGTTAAAAATGTGAGGCTATACAATTTGGGACCTAATGTGATGCCTACAAAATTAGAGGCTTAAAGTCTATACTTATAAATAAAATCGGAGTGAGTATTAAGCATCTACATGTATGCCACAGCTACATGATTAAGTGTCTTTTTATATCTAGTATATGCATTACATACTAATCTGATTCATAAATATTTTCTCAATGCATACTCCAGATTTATAAATCTGATTTATACTAAACTTTAGTTTGAAAATTAACCTTAAAAATTTAACACTTGAAGCTAGTATCAATTCATAACGTTCCATTAAAAGTAATCATATTTGAGACATTTTTGACATTAAATATGAACACATTTATCATATATATCATATTCAATTCAACATTGGAAACTAATCTATTTTTTGACACTAAATATGAAAACATTTATTTTTTTGTGCAAGTAAATTTTTTTCTTGTAAGAAAAAACAACCAAAATCAATATTTTTTGTCTTGTAAGAAAAAAAAAACCAAAATCAATAAATGATCGCTTAATATTCACAGGTTTAAATATGGAATATCACAGCAAAATCTAAACAGATTGGAAAAGAATATTCACACTTTCTGTGTTAAAATTTAAAAATTAGGTGTGAGATAGTGAAAGTTTATGTCTTATTTGACGTACA
>Ga0315915_1008432_pt1 | contig 12029 bp, 5 predicted proteins | sample MpolbnodulesMG_FD_207738 | JGI IMG/M metagenome (GOLD analysis project Ga0315915, IMG submission 207738) | Medicago polymorpha root nodule microbial communities from Los Angeles, California, United States - branched nodules | ecosystem: Host-associated > Plants > Roots > Nodule | place: USA... | reverse complement strand
AATACAAGTAACACAATCTCGCAAACAGGAGGAAACTCCTCCGCAACTTCATCAGGTGGAAGCGAACCAAACTCGCCTACAGGCAGATCTCGAAGAGCTCCTGCATGGATGTCAGAATACACAACCAGAGAAGGACTTTCAGAGGAAGAAGAAGCAATGATGATAATAACAGAAGAAGATCCAGTCACATACAATGAAGCTGCGAAAGAAAAAAAATGGAGAGATGCGATGGCTAAAGAGATTGATTCGATAGAGAAAAATGGCACGTGGAGACTTACAACCTTGCCGAATGGAGTCAAAGCTATTGGAGTTAAATGGGTTTTTAAAACCAAGCTTAACGAACATGGTAATGTAGAGAAGTACAAAGCTAGGTTGGTGGCCAAAGGATATGCGCAACAATATGGGATTGACTACACAGAGGTGTTTGCTCCGGTGGCTCGTCTTGATACAATAAGACTTATCCTGGCAACTGCAGCTCAAAACAAGTGGGAAGTATACCAGTTAGATGTCAAGAGTGCATTCCTTCAAGGAGAACTTAAGGAAGTGGTGTATGTACAACAACCTACTGGCTTTGAGAAGAAGGGAGAAGAAGAAAAGGTATATAAGCTAAATAAAGCTTTATACGGACTGAAACAGGCTCCGCGAGCATGGTACAGTCGCAGAGAATCCTACTTAGTTCGAGAGGGTTTCGAAAGATGTGCTTCTGAACATACACTCTTTACAAAAGAAAAGGAGGGAGGTAAAATCCTAATTGTTAGTCTGTACGTTGATGATTTGATTTATACTGGGAATAATAAAAGTATTTGTGAGGAATTTAAGATGTCAATGATGCATGAATTTGACATGTCAGATTTGGGAAAGATGAGCTATTTTCTTGGAATGGAAATTATACAGAATTCAAAGGGAATATTTATGTGTCAAAGAAAGTATGCGAGAGAAGTGCTGGCAAGGTTTGGCATGTTTGATAGCAAACCAGTTGGAAATCCTATTGTACCAGGCACAAGGCTTTCCAAGGATGAGAAGGGAACCAAGATCGATTCAACCATGTTCAAGCAAGTTGTTGGAAGCTTGATGTACTTAACAGCAACAAGACCAGACATTATGTTTGGGGTGAGTTTGATTAGCAGATATATGTCATCTCCAACTGAGGAACATTGGTGTGCAGCAAAGAGGATATTAAGATACATCAATGGCACAATTGAAATGGGAATTCTTTACAAAGGAGAAAGCATCACAAAATTGGTGGCATACACGGACAGCGACTTTGCAGGAGATCTTAATGACAGGAAAAGTACTTCTGGTTTTGTATTTCTTCTTGCAGGAGGTGCAGTCTCTTGGGCATCAAAGAAGCAGCCTGTAGTTACATTATCTACCACTGAAGCTGAGTATATTGCCGCGGCTTCTTGCGCATGTCAATACATTTGGCTTACGAGGCTACTCGAAAAACTTGGGCATAAAGGAGAAGAAGGCAACATAATGTACTGTGATAACAGTTCAACAATACAATTGTCAAAGCATTCTGTGTTCCATGGCAAAAGTAAACACATAGATGTGAAGTTTCATTTTTTGAGAGACTTGGTGAATGAAGGAACTGTGAAATTGAAGTACTGTAATACCCAGAATCAAATTGCTGATATTATGACAAAGCCATTGAAGAAGGAACAATTTATCAAACTACGAGAGATGCTGGGGCTGATGTCTGCAATAGAAGGAAGCTGATTTACTCACTGTATTCAGCTTAAAGGAGGGATTGTTGGACTTATTCTTGATGGACCTATTCTTCATTGAAATTAGTTTTAATTAATAGTGGCTATTTTCTCTCTGTTTAGTTAATAACGTGGCCTATTTTTCAGGTCCTTATTCTTGGTTAGTTAGACTGCTAGTGGGTTACGTGACTGTTATGTTGTAAAGGCTATTTAAGCCATGCTTTTTCCTTGAATAAAATATGAAGTGATTTCATCTCTCAGCAAATATTGAGTTTATATTTTAGTGTGTGAACACAAGTTTGAACAAATTGGAGCCACCATCTAAGACATTCTCATGTGTATATTTAACTATTCATTTTTAGCATCAATTGGATTGATTTTATTCAATCTCTCTATCTCTATCATGTATCTATAAATAAACATGCATCTCATTGTTCCAATCGCGACTCTTTCTCTGAAATTAGCAAAGTCTCTTCCATCGTCATCTCCTTGATTCTCTCTTTAGAATTAACAAAGTATGTCCTTTTACACACAATCAAGTTAACAGACATATCGGTTTGTAAAAACTAACAGAATATTAACACAATTGACGGTGTTAGTATATAAGGGAGTTGTTTGTCTAATTGATGAAAATTTAAGGGAGGTTAGTGTAAGTTTTAAAACTAGAGGGAGTGTCAGCGTCATTTGGTTGAAACTCAAGGGAGGTGAGTATAATTTTTGCTTTATATTATATTGGTTTAAAAACAAAAATTGGAAGGATAACGTGCCAATAACACCGACAAAAAGTAGCAATATAATTAAATTAGATTTTTGGTAAAAAAAAAATTAGATTAAATTTGTCTTATATGTTAAAGATTTGTTTTATATGTTTTTCCGACTAAAGGATTTTTACTTTATAGAAATTTGACTCACAAAATTTGACTTTTGAGTTGTTAGGTGTCAGTTTCTCAGATGGCCTTGGACCCTCATTTTTCAATTAACTATTTCATTTTGATTTTATTTTATTTGTTCCACAATAAACATAATTTTAGTGAATGATACCTAGCTTAGTAGCAAAATTGTCACACTTTTAAGTTGGCTTTCTAAATTTGTTTAAAATCAATATCGATTTTCCAATTACTGTCTTAAAAACATAAAGCAACATTTCATGTTTTACCTTAATTACAAAGATGACAATGAGTACACCTTTTGGGTTGCATGAGAAGAAGAAAAAAAAAGAACAAAAACTAAATCCTAATAGAAGTTAGGAATCAAAGTGACCAAAAAAGGTGTACGCATTGTCATCTTTGCAATTAGAAAATATATTAACTAAGAAGGGAGTCGGTGTGCAAATATATTAACTAACCTGATAACATAAATGCACATTTGACCTTTATGACAATGAGATGCAGAGTTAGGAATCAAAGTGACCATTTACACATAAAAATATTAGAAAATCCAAATCAATTTATTTATTTATTGCATTTCTAACAATAAAAAAAGGTGACCTTAAATAAATAGATAAATTAATTTCATGTCAATTCATTTCAATTTCTATATCAGTCAAAAGAAACACCAACGTCACAAAAGAAACTTCACTTCACAAAAGAAACGTCAAAGTCGCAGTTTCTCTCTCAAACAACAATGGCGGATGATACAGTTGTGAATGTGGATTCGACGGCGACGGTGAAAAAAGAGCATCGTTACATATTAAAGGAAATATTCCTTCTCTGTTTAGGAAATCTGGCTTTTATCGGTGCCATAATCACTTGTCGAAACCAAGTGACGAATGACGTGTTCTTTCAAGCCATGGATGTGAAGATTTACTTCCAGGCTTTCATGATTGCGCAGCAGGTCTTGTTTTGCGGCATGTTATTGTATCTCATTCTTCTTGATGATGCTCCCGATCACATAATAGTGTACTCTTCTTTCTAGTGTAAAATGAAATAAAAATGTAGATGGAAAAAAAATATGTAAGCAAAAAAATAAGAATTTGTTGGAGAGAGAAACTAAAAATTATTTATTACGAGAGAAAGCTAACACGTTAAATTTATTAAAAAGAGAAAGTGTATGTAAAATTATAAGAATTAATTGGTGGATTAAAATGATTGTTTAATATGAAAAAAGTACCAAAAATCCAATTCCATAATTTGGTGTTACTATTCTAAAACGAACTTACAAATGAACAAATGGAGTAATACAAATGGAGTAATAGTTAGATGAGTAACAATATTTTGCAATTGTGTGCTCGTAAAAAGTCTTTTACTTTACGCATTTGTTCTAAAAGAAAAAATCAAGAAAATAGAAAAGAATATATGAACACGAATGAGAGAACTACTAAATAATTAAAGATAATGATGTTGCTCATATAATTTTAATGCAGTAAATAATGAAATTTTTGATGTCCCTTTAAAAATGTAATATATAATTTGTCAACAAAATGTTACAAAATTTTATGCGATTATTTATAATAAATTGATTATTTGATAGATAATAGATACGTAATACTTTCCATCAAAAAAATAGATACATAGTACTTAAATATAAGAGAGGTTAAAATTTACAACCATTTTGTATTTCTAACATATATAATATTTATTCTAACATGACAAACATAATTCAAAGTGTTATATATAATACATGATGAATGGATGATATATGTGTTATTTGAAAGCTATATTGGTGGTGATGTTTGTAATTGAAATTGATGAGCCCAGAATTCATATTTAATACATAAAAAAACAACTGTGAGACATGTATTATTTTCAAGATTTATTGGTGACTCGTGCATGTATTGGATTTTGTTGTTTGTGAATAAAATGTAGGTTTAAATGTGTCATTAGTCCCTGCAGCAACACCATTTTTTGGGTTTGGTCTCTGCACTTTTTTTTGTTTGGATTTAGTCCTTACACTTTATCGAATTACGCCGGCGTGCGGTTGGAAGAAATCATCGACGACGGTGGAATCAAATCTGGAAAATTGAGACTCGATAGTTGGATCTCTTCTCGCATCAATGGCATCAGTAGAGCTCGTGTCCAGTCAAGTATTAAAGCTGGACTCGTTCATGTCAATGACCGTGTTGTTGACAAGGTAGTCATAAACTCAATTTCCATTTCAACTTCTTTCTCATGTTGATGCTAGCAATTTCTTTTTGAAGATGGAAACACCGCTTTTTCCATTATTAGAAAGAACAGTAAGCTTTAATAATAATAACAAAACAAATTATAAATCAATTGTTTTATTTTATTTAATTAAAATTGTAAATATTTCTTTTTGCTGTACCACATGGCATGTAACAATTGGCCCACATGGCACTCAGTTAGTTCAAACATTTTTTTAACAGCTAACTAACAGTAAGGACCAAAACCAAATTTTTTATAAAGTGTAAGGACTAAAACCAAACAAAAAAAAGTGCGGGGATCAAACCCAAAAAATGGTGTAACTGCAGGGACTAATGACACATTTAAGCCTAATATCTATGACTCTGAAAATCATGTTTGTTTCATGAGAATGAGAGAAAATGAGTTGCGTAAGATTTATCTAATATTCATAATTGATTTTTTAAAATTAATTTTAGAAAATGAGAGAAAATGTCTGGGTGACGGGAGGTTAAGCCCTTAACAAAGCCATAGGCTGCAAGATTTATGAAAGAAAATCGGTGCATAAACATTTATTTTATTTAACTTCTTTTTTTCTTCATATTTTCAATTTGTTTATAGTAATGCATTTTCTATATATAAAAGAATAGTAATAATAATAATATAAATGTGATAAAATACAAAAAATATATTTTAAAAAGACATACCTTATTTAAACCGTAAAAAATATATTTTTTTGTCGCTATAAACATATTAAATTTTAGGCTAAATTACACTATGGGTCCTTTAAGTTTGAGGTTTGTAATAGATTGGTCATTTAAGTTATTTTGGTCATACATAAGTCCTTTAAGTTTAAGGTTTGTAACAGATTGGTCATTTAAGTTATTTTGGTTACACATAAGTCCTTTAAGTTTGTAAACCTTTTCAATTTAGTCTTTATGTTAACCAAAACAATGATGTGGCAGAAAGACTAAATTGAAAGCGTTTACAAACTTAAAGGACTTATGTGTGACCAAAATAACTTAAAGGATCAATCTGTTACAAACCTCAAACTTAAAGGACTTATGTGTGATCAAAATAATTTAAAGGACTAATCTATTACAGACTTCAAACTTAAAGGACCCTTAGTGTAATTTAACCTAAATTTTATTATCATAACAATTTAATAACAAACGTCCATCATATTCACTTCCTTTTTTCTTTCCAAAACATAATAATATTCATACATTTCATTTTTAACTAGAACAACGTTTATCACATACAACAAAAAGTGTTACACCATAACATAATATTTTGTAAGAGATCTTGAAAGAATAATCGTTAAACAAGAAACTTTACAGGAAATGTTAAGACTATAGGAAAGTAACCTCATTTAAAGAAAAGGAAATGATGGAATGGCTGAGTAGTATAAGAGTAAGAAAATTTGGAAGCTGGCTCGAAGCACGGTTGGGATGAGCAATCACCCATACATAGGGGCGCCCCAACTATTTTTAGTAATACATACATTTAATTAGCATTAAGACGGAACTAACGTGCCCATCTTTTCGTTTTTATTGACAATGAAAGATAAAATTAAAAAATAATTAAGTGAAGGGAAGATTTGAAAGAAAAATGTTACGTCAAAACATAATATTTTTTATATAAGATCAAACTAAGGTTTTTTATATCTAATATTGTTCCTATTGTGGCAGATTGCTCCTCCTATTGTTGTGAATTGTTTCTATTTTAATGGGATTTAAGTAGTTTTTTAATTGATAATTTTAAATAAAAATGATAAATAGTTTTGATTAAGGGGTAAATTTGGAAAGAAAAAATTCAATCCAAAATGGAGCATCTCCTTTATATATTGGTATAGATATATTTAACCTAATCCGTTCCGTTTATTACCTTTATCTATAGGTATAGATATAAATAATTATGTGGCTTTTTTATTTATTTTTTAATTATAAAATTACATACGTGACGTCCATCTCACTTAAGTGAGGTGCCATATTGTTAAGTGAGGTGCCACATAGGCTTTGCCCAATTCAAAATTGGAATTTGCAAAAAGGGAAAAAAAGTAGGGGGTTGGAATGTTGTTTTTTTAATAGAGGGTCAAAATCACAACTAGTAGAAAGTTAGGAGGTCAAAAATGTGTTTAAGCTCTTAGTTGAAAAAGAAATACGTACTAAATCAACTCAAAATTGAAAAATATATGCATAAAATGCCAAGTTTAGATGACCTTTTTTTTAAAACTCAGCATCCGATCCAAGAAGCGACCATCCCGAGGGGACAAATCCCACCGCTCATTTGCAGGGGGCCATTTAAAGTCGGACTTAGCCTACCAAATTGACATCAGGGGAAATCGAACTTGATACCTTTAGATGATAATATGATATTGTTAACCAATAAGGTGCAAAGTCATAAATGATACAATCAGGAGTTGATATTTTCAAAAACATTGTTGACGGTTCTTAAAGATTATCATAGGCTTTCTTATGACATGGAACCGTGTGTAGTGAAATGTCCATGGTAGCCTCTGCATAATTAGAGAGATTATTAACATGAGGAAGTTTTAAGAGGCTTTTACTGTTTCTAGGTGTGAAAATGAAGGAAACTTTGTTACCCTTTTGAGCCAAGAGTTTGGAAAGGTTGAAGAATGGTGTTATGTGACCAAAAGAAAAGCCATAGAAAAACAGCAATGTGAAACTTTGTTTGTTGATCTCCTATGGTTGTGATGATTTTCAAGGTAGAGAGTAACGGAAAAATGTTTGTGAACAAGTGGTGGTATATGGTGTCAATGATGACACAATCTATTGGATCTTTACAATGTACATAACATTCTTTTTAGAAATGTTTATATCGAATATTTGGTATACTCAATGACAGAGTATCTCTAAGATTGTAGGAATTTTCATGATTTGAACATCAATTTAGACACTAAATTAAAATTTGACAACATTTTAAATGGTTAATGAGGTTGAGACACATCTTCAACATGGTTCGATGAGTGTTTAATGAAAGATTGAATAACTCCATTAATCATCAACCGAATTTTTTTTATCAACTAGCCTAGTGGTCAAAAGTTCACCTTTTAAGATGAATAAAAATGATACCTAGGGTTTGAACTTTGATTCTTGCATATTGCAGTAACCATATCAACTGAATTACGCATTATTAACCACATATTTAAACACTATTAACCATGATTTTCGGTGTTCCAACAAGCAGAGTTGAGTATCGAAAAATTGTGGTTAACCTTATTCAAAATCATGGTTAATGAGTGAAATTGATGATTAGTGAGTTACAACATATAATATTTCTATTAAGTAATCTGTTGAAATATGTCTTGAATTAGTGTTGGAAAAAATTCTCACATCGGAGAATAGGAAGAAATATACAAAGATTTGGTCATATAAATAAAGGCCTTGTATATTAGTATTTCTTGCACCAATAGTTAATGGATTTTTCTATAGTCGGTATTACCTCTACTATTCAGTATATGTGATAATCGATTATGTGTGAGCTGTGTTACCATTGAAAATGTTGTGTCCAAATTAATATTCAAATAAGATTTCTGGTTATTTCCAATCTTTGTTTTCTTTTCAACGGTTCCAAAGGGGATAAATGTTTGATTTCAATGCAACTATACAAAGTCTCACTCTCACACACTCTTTATACTTCTATTTGTTTTTGTAGGGAAGTTCGTTTATACTTCTATTGTTGTGTTTACAAGAACAATATCAATGGATTAATTATTATTGAGCTATTATTGGACCCACACAACAACCTTTACATTGACAAGTGGGTGATTATTAGCAGCATGTGTTTAATCATGCTTAAAGTGTCGACCAACAACTTGTGATGATGAAGCATCCACTCATAAGTCGTGACATACAAGATTTTTCATGGTTAAATTCGTTCTTTCTCAAAGTAATTTGTTGGTGTGATTCATATTTAAAATTGTTTTCCACGTGACATAGAGATACTAAAATATAGTGACAGCTTAGATGGTATAATTTACTAAGGTAAATTTGAACCTATTTGATTTACAGGTTACACAAATATAATGCATAAAATTATAACTCTAAAATGAACTGAAATCTATTTTTTAAAGAACTAACAAAAATATAAACATGAATTAGCTTATGGTACTGCTGAATTTAATATAAAAAAATAATACATATCCTATCGAATACCACCGGATCTAGCGCAAGTGGTTAGTGCATGGGCTGTGTTAGTGTTGTAAATCTCGGTGTACCGAGCTCTTACCCTACAACAAAAATCAAGTCTTATGTCATTAAGTGACGTCGGCTAAATGGATTAAAGGACGCCACGATCTGAACACATCAAAAAGATTAAAGTATTCGACTTAACATTCACACAAGAAAGTCGTACATAATGAATTTCCCCTTTTAATCAAGTTGTAAACAACATATACATCATTCATCATACACATGTTGGGGGAGAAGAGGACCTCTTCATGGGAAAGATTATACATTCTGACAGTGCCATATACAGATTTCAATCTAAACCAATTAATTGTTTTCTACATATAGATTTTAAGAAACACCCTCCTCTCCCCCTGTGCTTGGTATAAATTGGTCAATATTTCATTCAATATTGAATTGATAACTCATTGAGGTGGTTCTTCTGGAGCTTCATGATAAACAATAGTCTCATCTGCAGTGGGGTCAGCATGATACTGACCATATATCGCGTAAACACCGACCATAAGAATGCTTAGAATCACAAATCTCACCCATGCTTCATGATGTAACTGTAAACAGAAGTTCATAAAATAATCAACTTTAACCTCGTAAAATATATGGTATTATTTTGGCTAAAATTTCAAAACGAAGAGATGGTGGACGTACCTGGCCAAATAAGAACATGTTAAAGAAGATGCAAACATTTGGTACAATAGGAACTCCAGGGCAAGAAAACCCTACTGAATCCGCTGCATAAACCTAGAAAGCAAAATGATAAAAATAGAACATTATTAATGAGAGAAATCAACATCAAAATTCAAAATGGACGTTCATAAGTTACAAAAAGTTTAATGTTATTATGTCTGATAAGCATGTCAGAACTGGTCCTGAGATAACCTCAGTACTAAATCTTCTTCTCACGAAGCCATGCCGTACTGTCCTGCTCATGAAGTGATCGCTTGTTTTCTTCCTGTTGTGACGTGTATTCTGAACTTCCATATTAAATCAAATCAAAATATTTAGGTTCTTCTTCGTTTTTTATTAAATAAGATGACATTCGCTTTCTTAATTTTTTAAATAAATACTAATATTTTGTTAAACTTAGACAATAGACATAAATGAATATTTGCAAATCAAAGTAATTTTTGTTCAATTGGAATCATTACGTGAAATGCATTTAATTTAACTTCTTAATATTACACAAAATACCAACCAACGGACAATTTTATGATATTTTCCCTCCTCTACTAATGACAAGATTCAATTAAAACTAACTATAGTTATTCTATACCTTGTCAAAGAACAAAATAGGACATTAATTATTTACAGGTCAGTGGTACAGTAAACTGATTTCTAATATCGCCATTTTGAATATTGAAGTTGCCCAGTCAATACGTAGTTAATCAAACAAAAAATATATAACACTGACCTGGCGGAAATGAAGAGCAAGAGAAGCACCAACTGCAACAATTATAGCCAGAATCACAAAGATAATTGAAGTTTCATAACGGAACAAGAGTCCCGCAGCAAATCCAGAAACAGCAACAGCAATGAGGCAAATTACACCTTCCCGCCGCTTAGCTGAAGACACTTCGATATTTGTCTTACCCTTCCAGCGAAGTACAACAACACATGCTGAGACAACTGAATAGCCGGTCTGAAATAAGTGAAAATATCAGGTGGGGTGCGTTATCTACAACTATTTACAAACACTATTCAACTATAATGTGTATTTTAGTCAAAGCACAGCAATGTGGTATTATTTGCTAAATGGACTCCGAATGCACTAAACATGGTTAGATTCTACTGGTGCATCCGATGTATAGATTCACATCATCAGACATAATGAAGGCCGTGTACAATACGGATATAGGAAATTCTTAAAAACTTAAAAATACAATTTGACTTAGATACCCGAATACAAACATATACACACACCCAAACACATTGATATTTCTAATTTCTAAATAATATATATAACCATACTAACAGGTAATGATCACAATTTACAAAAAGATACTTATCATAACAATGAATTTTTTCCCTATAATCATGCCAAAAGATTTAAGTATTTCTCACCCTACCAATGTCAGAATGTGGCAAAAAGCAATGTTGGTCCTATTTAATTTTTTTTTAACTCAATTCAATGCCAATTTTCATCTCGCACATGCTCATTATTGAAAAAGGTAAAGCTTTTTAGTATGGTTCATTAAGAGACACCTCTGCTAACTCTATACCACCATTGTCAAGTGGGTCATGTGCATCTCCACTAATGTCCCACAACCTTGTATAGAACATGGATACTTTATCAATTTTGAAGTATTTGGACTTCATAAATACTACTTAGTAGTACAAGATGAGATAGAACATATATGCATTTTGTTGACTACCATGATCTTAGAAATCGATTCTTACCAGCGTACCAACAGAAAGAATGTGTGATAGCATGCGCACATTAAGCAGCCCAGCCATAATGCTGGCAACACAGCCAACCCAAATCTGAGAATGAAGAGGGGTGTGGCGTTTGGGGTGAACTTTAGCAAATATTGCGGGTAGTAAACCATCCCTGCCAAGTCCAAGATATAGCCGAGACTGCTCATCAGAAAGAAAAAACCTGTCATGTATGTAAATAAGCACATGCCTCCGGCACATCAATCAGTATTACGACGTGAATGTGATTCACCTGAACATAGAGACCAACAAGGAGTGCTGTTGTAAGTCCAGCAATAGCACCAATGCTAATCAGAATAGAAACAAATTTTAATCCCTTAGATTTAAAAGCTTCAGCCAAAGGAGCTTCTTCTCCTAGAAGACTGTATGGAACCATTCCAGTAATCACCAAGCATACTCCAATGTACAATGCAATACATACCAAGAGGCTTCCAATTATGCCTATTGGCAAATCCCTCTGAAACGTCAAAAATAAGAAAGATAAAAAGAAAATATTAGTAGACGAATACATTATTGCAAGATAGTTTCTGTTACACGTCTGTTGAGTTGGACTATTAGATTCACAGAAGGACTTAAAGTTAATTTATAACAACTATTTAAAATCC
>Ga0315915_1008430_pt1 | contig 12029 bp, 6 predicted proteins | sample MpolbnodulesMG_FD_207738 | JGI IMG/M metagenome (GOLD analysis project Ga0315915, IMG submission 207738) | Medicago polymorpha root nodule microbial communities from Los Angeles, California, United States - branched nodules | ecosystem: Host-associated > Plants > Roots > Nodule | place: USA... | reverse complement strand
GCTACTGCTTCATTTTCCAGTTTATATCTACCAAGAGTATGTGGAAACTACTACTTAATTTCAGCTCGTAGATGTCCATTATTTTGGAATTTATTGTCACTTGTTCTTTTTATACAGTAGGATGCATATAGGTCATTCTTAGAAAATATAAATGTTGGCATCTTCTATACGGTCATCAATTTTCTTATGGGATATATTATCATTTGGATTTCTGATTGAACAGTAGCATGCATATATACGAGTTTTTTGCCAAGGTTTTATGATTTATTTGCTTCCTGTTTTATGCATCTTATGATTCATTACCTTTGTTAACTCTATTGTTTTAGACATTTTTTAGTGTCCCTTCAGTAGTTCAAGAGGCATGCTTGCTTTATTTTCAGGTACTTATCATGAAAATGCTAGAACATCCTAATATAGTCAATCTCATCGAGGTGATTGATGACCCAGAGTCGGATGACTTCTACATGGGTACTCACAATTCATTTCTTATTGATTTTGCTTTGTAGTGAGTAATGCTCTGTGCTTAACTGCTTATGTTTACTTGTACAGTACTTGAATATGTGGAAGGCAAATGGGTTTGTGAGGGTTCTGGTCGACAATGTGCCATAGGTGAAGAAACTGCTAAGAAATACATGCGCGATATAGTCTCGGGATTAACATATCTTCATGCTCATGTATTATCTCTCACCAATCATTTTGTGTTAACATTGACTCATGTCTCTCTCTCAGACACACGCTCACACAGTGCTTGTTGTTTTCCCAATCCCAGCTTGTTTAGTTCATGCATTTCACATTTTAGCGGTTTTTTTTTATTTATAAAATAACATTTTAATGGATTGGATAACAGAACTAGATACTGTTGCAATTTCTTTACTTTGTATGCACATTATCCTTGATGCTTTTCAAATTAGTTTTGTTTGTCTGCATGAAACTTAAATTTGACGTTCAAGTCTAAAGTTGTCTGCAATTACTTTTGTTCGCATCCTAATAGAAAGAAATACATGTTATTAGATATGCATGCATGAAAAACTTCTTATTTGTGATGGTTACACTCATTCATTTTACATGCTTTGAAATAATTTGACTGTGTAATCATGGTGGTAATTATTTTACTGTTTGAAACGCAGAATATTGTGCATGGGGATATAAAACCTGATAATCTGTTGATTACTCGCAATGGGACTGTAAAGATAGGGGATTTCAGTGTTAGCCAGGCTTTTGAGGTAATACTGAACTAAATGATACTTGAAAGATATGAAAGATGATAAGTTTACTCTTTAGTCTTTAGCATTATTTTATGTATGAAACTCGAACGGAAGTTACAGTATCGAAGTCGGGACCCACATTAACCTTTTCCTGTGTGATTGAAATTGAAAATCATTGGCTGAAAGATATGAAAGCTGATGAATATTTCACTTAAAACTAGAAATTCATTATTGTGCTAATTACATTACATAATTTATACAAGCCTCTTGTGCTGTTAATTTCTAATACTCTGATATAAAAAGATATAATAGAACAGTTTGGCTAATCTTATGATGGGTGTAGTACCTATATGAAGTTACGATTTTTCCTCAAAAGGATTAATTAATCATGGTTTATATGTTAGCATGATTTACTTTTTTACATCCTCAAGCATATTCATGCATCCTAACCTAACCGTTCAACATTTTTCCTGAGATATATTGGTGACATTTAATGTTGCTTAAGATATATCGTGGCAACTAATATAAAATCATGCTTGTATTCATTTTGCAGAATGGTAACGATGAACTTCGTCGATCACCTGGCACTCCTGTTTTCACTGCACCAGAATGTTGTTTAGGTGACATCTTTTTTCAAGCTTGCAAGATACTTTGCCTTGTGAAACCTATCAAAGCACAAATTCTCATTTCGGTTTTGTTTGTGGATGTTATTTAGGTCTTACTTATCATGGTAAATTGTCAGACACGTGGGCAGTAGGAGTTACTTTATACTGTATGATATTGGGTGAATACCCATTTCTTGGAGACACGCTTCAAGATACATATGACAGAGTAAGATTTATATTAACTTCCCACCCTCTAATATTATTACATAAACTTAATGTTACATATTTTCAGCCTATACTAAAGAAATCTAAACTTGATGTTTTCTTACTTTTCCAGATAGTCAATAATCCTATAGAAATCCCGGATGACATAAACCCGCAGTTAAAGAACTTAATAGAAGGATTGCTTTGCAAAGGTACATGGCATTCAACTTCTGTTAGCTCCTATTAACAGGGGCATATCATAACTATATAACTATATATGCTGCGTTTTGATTGGCTTATGAACATTCTATTTAAATTTTTTACTGACATTAGTGTTCATCAAAATGTTTTGGAGTGTTTATAAAAACAACTTATCATATGTTTGTAAACTGTTTTCACCTTGTTACAATAAATTTTCTATTATAGCATATGAAAACTCATTCTACATATCTAAACTTAATTAAAAAACTTGTATGTATAGAGAAATAATTATACATCAGCACTTAATTGAACTTCTTATCCACGTCCTTTATATCAATTTGCACTGTTTCGCTCTTCCTACACACATTTTTACGGACCTGGTTTTATTTTTTGCGGCACATTATCTTTATGGTTCTCACTTGGATTTTGTGGTATGCAGATCCAGAACAAAGAATGACATTAGCTGAAGTTGCCGAGCATGTCTGGGTTATTGGAAATGATGGGCCACTTGGTGAGTACTCGTGTTGGTGCAAACGCAAGAGTATGGTGAGTGAAGACTTCTAGGAGGGAAATGTGCATGATTGATCCACACTCACTAAATTATTTATTTTAAGTTGATTTCTCAATGTACAGTGGCAAAGCCCATTAATCTTATTTCTTTTTTATATCCCATTTGACCCTAAGTTGGTATGTTATGATTATTTTAGAGTCTCGAAAGAATCCTCGGAATTAAAGAAAATAAGGTTCATATTTCTCTCTTCTGTTTGTGTTATGAATCATTTGGAAATTGGTGTTTAGGGAGATGGTTAGTTAAGAGATTAATTCTCAGATATTCATTTGGAAATAAGGTTCATGTCTTGTCCTCTTGCATAGAATGAGCTTTTTCTCGAGCATGTGCTTAGTTGTGTTTAGTTTACTTTATACATATTCATATAGTATATGTATACATCATCACATGGAGTGTTCTGATATATGCTTTTGAGTGTATTTGGTCTTCCATGTGTAGGCTTTTTGCTGCATATAAACCAGAGTAATGATATTTGTACAACCATGTTGGTACAATTTTTGACAACTTTCTCTTTCATACTCACATTATATTTTTATTCTCTCTCTTCCTTTTTCTCTCTCTATCACTTTAGACCAATGAAGAGAGAGAATAGCAAGTTTGTCTCAAAAGTTGTCTCAAATGGGTTGTACAAATATGTTGTCCTTTGTTGATTTTGGGTCAATGTTTGTTTGGGGCTACATGAAGAACAGAAACAATCATACAAGTGTACTGGTTTTATTTGCTATTTAGACAGTTGACCCTTAAAATACATTTAAACATGGTTTTTAAGTACTGGTTTTATTAATTGAAAGTACTTAAACTTGTACAATATTGAAATGTGATTTTTCTCACGTCGCGTGCATGCATATTTCAATGACTCATGTTTAATTAACTCTTGTAAAAAAAAAAAACTTAACTCCATTTTATCAATGAAAAAAACTTGTTAGCTACCTAAACTATGAATTAAGTAATTTAATTATTAACATCTGAAAAATAAATTGAAATTGATGCTCCCTACAAAAAACATTATCTCATGCTCTAAGAAATAAAACACTTTATCCCATTATTTTATTTTAAATTTTTTATTACGAGTACATATAATCTTCTTGGAGATCCCTTTATAAATACCTATAGTAGATCACCAAAATTACCATTAGGTTGTCTTTCGAACATCCAACCCATTAAACAATAGTTCTACCAACAAAATAATAATAATAATAATTAAATAATAAACTATTAAATCAATTTAACACCAAAAATAAAGAACTGTTAATTCAATTGTAACGTTCACTCTATGGTAAAACCATTTTTCTGTCCTCGTAGTCATTTCTCTCTGTCGGTTTCACTAGTCCATTAGTATTTGGTGCTTAATTTAGCCTCTTAGCCTATATACAACTCTTTATATTCCAACTTTTAGCAATCGCACCAATTGTTGTGATTATCACTCAAATTCCTGTGTTCTTTCTCCAAATTACCTAATGACTCCCACCAATTGTTGACTTAAGCTTATGAGAAAGAGTCTATTCCAAATTACAAGTACATTATTTAGCAAGAGAATCTCATGACTCAAAGTAGCATGTTGAGTCTTTTTATCTACTTAGTGTAAGTCTCATAATACTAGTACTGTATGGTATTTTTCATGGAGTGCATTCTTGCCAAACCTCCACGAACCCAATCCAAGTGCTGCTTCACCCATTCCTCTCAAACCAAATGTACTCTTCCATATTATTTTCCTTCCTAAAGATAATAATAATAACTAAGCATGGTAATGAGCACAAACATTTTTCAATTTTGAATTCTAGCATTGTACTTACTTTTAGCCTTTTTTACCCAAAATACGTGAGATTGGTACTGAGGACTTCCAACTCAAAAAGATACTATAACAATTTGCAACGAGTACTATAATAATAATAATAATAAGATAAAGTTATTGTTGTCGTATACGTGTTGTACTCTCAAAGAAAAGTCTTTGTTCATCCATGGAAAAAGACAAGAATGGAGGCAGTTTTTGGCTGTGTTATTCGTCATCATCATCACACTGTTCAACCATTGTTTTTATGCAGAGAATTTATTGTCAAACGTCAAATTTTGTTCGGTGTGTATTAGATATACTATTAATATAGAGTCGGATAGAATCATATTTGATATCAAAAATTTGATGTTTAATATTGTGTTTTTCTAATAGAAAAAAATTGTAAATAGAAAGTAAATCTATGAATATATATGGTATCTGAATAATAGTTGTGCTCTAATTTTCAAATAAATGTATTAGAATTGATGAAGATTGATTCAGTTGATAAGGAGTTGACTTATTTATCGTTGTGAGTTTAACTCTAACTGTCAATGTGAAGACATGTTTGAAGAGTGATTTGTCAATATTTTCGTAAACGGTTTTTGATCTTAAGATCTGTCTTGACCTTGATGAAATTTGTAATCTGTCTTACCTGACTATTTATTTAGAGAAAATGTATTAGAAATTTTACCATTATTTGACTAACCATTACAAGTTGCTCAACTTTAACTAACAAATCTAATTCTCCACGGCTCTCTAGCTATTAGCCAGCACGAAACAAACGGTGCATGAGAATAAAGCAAAACGTGTGTTTTGGTGAAAGGGAAAGGTTTCTTTTGCAAATACCAAGTATTTTCCTTCTCTCCATTTTTATTCATTTTTAAGTTTCGTACGGCACTACACAACAATGTCAACACTATACATAAGGTGTAGACTTACACTTTCAAATATTGTATTTACTATAGTATCTGATCTGATATTATATGCAAATCTTTGTTAGTTTGGTTGTCGTTTTTGGTCTTTCGTCTTCACCATAGAGGGAATAAAAAAAATTATAGAATATAATCATATTATTAACTAGTATATGGTATATTAAGTATTAAATTTGTTTTATAATGTACAAGTGAAGTGAATCTTGCATCATCCACATGTTAATTTTTACCATTAAATCAAATGATTTATAATCATATTATCTTACTTATGCACATGTGGCTCTTATAAGGTCAAGCAACTAAAGCTTAGGTTTTAGGCTTCAAAACTTTGAGCCAAGAAAAGCCTAAAAGAACCAGTAGTTAAAAATATGTGCACGCATTGTGCAAACATTGGTCAGGATGAATGTCTTATATCCTACTTAATATGGTTCAAATTTCAATCATAGCAAAATTTAATTATCTTTTTGTACGGTTAGAACACAAGATATCATTTTTATTTTTTTTACATTTAGATTTTTAACTTGGGTCTTTAAATTTTAAAAGGTCTGATTATGAGTTTATTCTAGATATGCAAGCATGTTGAATCTGTTTTGTTTATGCAAATGAGACAAAGTCATACTGTTACACGTAAAATTTTGAATAGTTTGATTGACCTTCATTTTGTTTTTTGTAAAAGTAGTAGAAGAATTTTCTTACTGTACGAGTAGAATAGAAGCCGTTGGTGATGGGAGAAGAGAAGAGTATGAAAAATCATAAATACTAATAGTGTATAGGATTGATGTTGTCGAGATAAGGCGCAAATATTATTGAGAGAAATAAAAGAATCACGTCAATCAGTGACGGACAGACTGGACCTATGTTAGCCGAATCACCACTTTTTTTTTCTCTTCATATAAACAAAAAATTTAGATGTTGTTGCGAGCTTGATCAACTGCGAGGGACAATACATAATATATCTGTTTATCGATGTTTTTGGTGAATAATTCAAGCTGGTTTTGATTATTACGAGCATTAACAAATCAGAGATCTTAGGACATGTTATGTATCTGTTTTTGTGCCTTCATCGAGTTCGTAGATTGCTTAACGAACAGGACGAGACCGTGTGGTGTCTTTCGACAGAAAAAAGGTTTTTAAATACACAGTAAAAACATTAAGTTTAAATTGCAGAAACGTAAAGGAAAGGTAAAATACAATGCATTAAAAATAAAAGTGGTTCGACAAATCCTTTACATACATTCTTTATGACTCTTTTCTCTCGCGCCAGTACCTCGAGTTTTTTATAATTCTATATAGGTTATTTGCGACCCGTTTTCTCTATGGAAAACTCTTATTTATACAAAGAAAATAACTTGGAAAGAAACTAATCCCACGATCAGCACTCCTTCCATGTAGACAATCGCTTGTCTCTCACGTTATCCTTTGTGGAAACCGCTTCTCTTTTGAAATTCGAATCTTCCCACTTCAAAGGCAGTTGCTTGACTTCGACGATTTTGCTTCTTGACTCGTCGAAACTCCTTTAATTGAGGAAAATGCTTCGATTCCTGCAAGAGTAAAAGTCAACTAATGTTGACCATATTAAATGAGGCTGGTGAAAATACTAGCTAACAATATCTAAGGTCTTGGGTTCGAACCCCAGCCACCACACAAAAAAATATAAAATTAGATGACCAGAGGGTTTAAGGATTTAAAAAAGGTAAAAGAGAAAAATCATTTTTTTAACAAGTAAAAATGGATTATATTAATACAACTGAGAGTCCTTACTAACACAAGGTGTGGAAGAAAGAACCTCCAAAATATACAGTAAAAATGAAACCAAAAACAAGGAAATATGAATACTTAGCCAATGTCCATGCAAACAAAAGGGCTCTACCACCATATATGAGAGTTTAAATTAAGATTGACATTATAATCTTTCAACCACCAAAATAAATGTAACTTGACTTTATCTAACATCTGGTGAATTGTGGTTTCATTAGCCTTGAAAACTTTGTAATGTCACTCCTTCCACATAACCCAAACATAACATAACCAAATAAGCTGCATGAATGAACGACGAGCTTGCAAACCTTCAGAAGAATGAATAAACGGAACAAAATGATCTTGTGATTATTAGAATAAATGAATGATGTGATTGTTAATATGTGTTTGTTTAAATACAAAATATTTGTATTTGTGATCAAGTAAGTCTTGATCGGATTTAAGTATATGTGTCAACTATAGTTTGTGGTATTTTTTTCCTTCTTCTTTTCAAGGATTTTAATTGAGTGAACCATCAAATTGGTGTCACTTCACATGGAATTTGTACACAAGTTTCATAGTAGTAGTTAATAATTTAAGTTTTTAAGCATAAGCTCTTATAAGTGTTAATTAGGTTTAGGGCTCCAATTAATGATGAATGTCTAATATTACACATAAGTATGATGAATATATATGTACCAAATTTTCCTCAAAACATAAATATGTGAACAAAATTTCCTGTCTAAAAGCAACACATAACTAATAGCTCATTCAGTCTTTTGTTTGTAGAGCACCAAGGTTATGAACGACATGCAATAAATTTAAGATGTCAAATTCAATTGACTATCCGTCAAATCTAGGAGGATTCTTTGTAGCATCACACTTCTGCCTTGATCTTCATTAAGTTATTTATTTATTGAGAAAAAAATAAAGTTGTTTGTTGATGAACTGGAGTGGTGTTGGCAATGAAAATGAAGTTTGAACAAAATGGACAAAAAATGAAATGTGTGGCATGTAAATGTTCTAATTAGATTAGTTATGATGTATTAAGTTTTCATTTTAGACCATATAAGTATATCATTTGGCAATTGACATGAGATAAAGGATGATGCAGCATATAAACAATTAGTTTGGGAGAAAAAAGTGGGGATAAAGAAACAGAAAACAAATAGATTAAAAAAGAAAACAAAAAGTAATTAAGTTTCATTTATTTTATTGTTTTGGATTTAAAAAAAGAGAAAATAAATTTCATTTGTCTTGTTTGAAAGAAAAAACAAATAGTAGAAACAAACTTTCATACATGTATCTGCATGCATGCTTTTTTTTTCTTTTTATATTGGGGTGAGTCCAAAAACATTGTTTTTCTTTCTTTTCTATATTTTGGTACCAAATCACTAACTATCATCGACCACCAATCCACATTTTTTACGGTTGACCGTCTTCCACCTCATCCACGACCTCTAAATTCGTTACTTGATGTTTCAACTTCAATTGCAGAAGTGACCTCCAAACGCTCCGTAGAAAGCCGCTATGACAACTTTATGTTTTGATAACTCCACCAAACCCTAGTTTGAGATCTAATGTTTGTTTTAGTGTTTCATGTTTTTGTCGTTGTAATTCTTTGTTTGTGTTTTATTGTTATTTTTAGTTTGTTTCAAGTTTGCATGTGTTGGTTGGGATGCGTGAAAGTAAGAGGTTTACGGAGGCTATCATTAAATTCAACACTCTTCCGATCTTATAAATGACTTGTCAACATATAGTTGGATTGTGTTAGAGAGTTTGGAGGAGTGTTAGTAGCAAGTAGCAACAATGGACCAATGGTCTATGATAATATTAATGTCTAAAAATAAAAGAATAATGAAAATGATATTTATCCTTAAAAAAATGAAACTGACATTTTAAAAAAATATATATAATCATTGAAAAAGTTTATGTAGAAAATCAAATAGGTCATTGAATCAAAATTATGAAGACCTCTTTGCAGTGAGAACTTAATATAGACTATAGTTGAGTTGATGAATGATGAATCGCAATCTTAGCTGTATTCTGCTGCTATATACGCCAGTGAAATAAATGCTTCATTGTCCTTTAAAAAGAGAGAGGGGGCATAAATACTCCTTCCTTAGAAGGTTTTCAGTTTGATTCCATTGTTTTTACTTGCATTTTCAGTATATATAATATAAATATAAATTATTTCTCTAATATATATTGCAAAAAAGAAACTATTAGGCTTTTGAGGATCGACAAGTGGCATTAACAAACAAACAAACACATTCACATGATGATCGATCACTCTCCTATTTTGGAATAAAGAAAACGTATTAGATTCTCATGCATCCACCTTCTCATCTTAATTGCTTTTAGTTTTACCAATTCCTCCCTCTATATTTTGGCATTTTCTGAAATATGAATATATAATATTATGTTAAACAATTTCTATTAATATAAGTATAATCTTGATCAGGTCTTCCATGTTTGTTTGTACTTTGTACCTTTCTGCCGTTTATGTTTTTCTTTGGTTAATTTACATATACTAAACGTGCACATAAGATCGACTTATTTATTTTTAGTGAAAGCAAAGAATTATACAGTAGATAAGATAAGATTAAAAAGTAATAGTGATTAGCTGTAGTAGCATGAGGAAACATACAAGAGCAAATATCGATACAATTCATTCTTCGATGATATTTAGACATTCAAATTTTTACAACACTCATTCTATATTTTATCTTCCCTTTTCTATCCTATCACCAATCTATTAATTTATTTTATTTTTTTATCAAAATCTATTAAATTTATGGTATCTTGTTATCTTTTTTTCTTTTAAGGTGTATACAAGGATGTCTATCAAATATTTTTCATATTCATATATATTATTTATTAAAAGAAAAATGATATTCATTGTTTGACGTCTAATAAAAATAAAATATTTGGGATTAGAATCAGCACAAAAAAGTATTTGCCGGTAGTTATATTTAAAAGATGTTTACAAATTTTGGTTACATGCAAGATGATGAGTTCCCGTGTCACTTTATAGCCGTTAAACTCTACAGAAAGATCAATCAATATATCTTTTAAATTTGGTATCTAGTTTAATGATCGACTAACCTGCAGACCAATCTCGTCGTTCATTTGCGGAGGGTTCAATTGAAGTCAGAACAAAACTCTAAATAAATTGACTCAAGACAGGAATTATGTTGGCATATGTGGTCAAACCCAAGACCTAAACAGAAACACGTTCTTAGATCCTAAACCTTTACCACGAGATCAACCATTGAAGTTGAGATAAATCAGTACTATCACTCTTGTACTATTCACACATTCAGTCAAACTTTAACATTTAGACATTTGTATAACGATTTTAGTAAATTAATAATATTATAATAAGATTATTGTTGATACATTAGTGTCTGTGTAAAATAATTTACACTATCAACCAACTATCATTTCAATGACTTAAAATACATATAATTAAAGTTAAATATTTTTAATAATTCAACGTCTGCAATTATAATTAAATAATAATAGTTAAAATCACAATACAAAGTTTAAAAACAATATCTTTATCTTTATTTTAATTATTTTGGAAATATAATTACCGTGCTTAAAATTTAGTTCATCCTATCGCGTGTTGGAACAAAAGATGTTTTTCAAAATCACCTCTTGAGTTTTGATGATAACAAGGTATTTAAAATTATCAATTGGATATGCTAAACATTTGTTCAAGTGTACAGGATCATAATCAAAGTACTATTCATAAAGATTATGATTGAACAAGTCAAAGAGCAAAGGAATTTTATTTGAAGCTTAGAGTGTTTGGAAGAATGCGTTTGAAGAAGTGCGTCTGAAGAAACGAGTCTGAAGATAGAGCTCCTGAAGACACGTCATCAGAAGCAAGGTCATCTGGCTATCAGAAGCATCTCACCAGAAGCTACTTCACCAGAGTTGACAAAGTACAGTGTACGAAGTGTACAACCACTAACTCTGCAACCACCATCTCTGCAACTTTGTCTCTACATCAAGACAAAAATAACAGTAACATTGCTGCAGACATTGTTCCTTTTCAAATGGAATGGATTTGAAATTAGCTCTTCATAGGACAATTATCAAATCAGGCAAAAGATCAATGGTGAAGAATCAAAGCTTCAAGCAAGACAAGTTGATGTAACGGCTAATTTCCAACGTCTCTCAAATCCTCTATATATAGGGATAAAGACTTGGAGAACAAAAGATATACACAGACATATATACACACATACAAGGCCAATATTCTCTGTGCAAAACGTCGCAAACACATCAACAACTTAGAGAATTCTTACAATAGTTCATATCTTAGAATTCTTAAGTGTCTAGAAAAACAGAGTCTGTTCTGTTTCGTATTGTATTGTGAATACCTCTGATTGTATATCAAGTATTCAAAACCTTATTCAATTCTTTGTAATTGTTAAGATAAGTCTCTTTCAGTAGTGATTGAGCAAAGGAAGTCTCTTGGAGTTGTCCTTGAGCATAGAAGTCTCTTTCAGTAGTGATTGAGCAAAGGAAAGTCTCTTGGAGTTGTCCTTGAGCATTGAGAAGTCTCTTTCTTGTGTGATTGAGCAACTTGTAATTCGACATTACATTTTAGTGGAACTCTCCTTGGAAGTGCAAGGGGGACAGAACTACTTCCGGTTTGTGGAAGGAACCTGTATAATTGCTTGTGTTTTTTCTTTCTCTGTTCTCTTACATTTATCTGCTGCACTAAGACTCTGAACTCACTCAGACTCTGAACTATTTCAGACTCTGAACCTGGGAACAGTTCTTCAGAAC
>Ga0315915_1008428_pt1 | contig 12032 bp, 6 predicted proteins | sample MpolbnodulesMG_FD_207738 | JGI IMG/M metagenome (GOLD analysis project Ga0315915, IMG submission 207738) | Medicago polymorpha root nodule microbial communities from Los Angeles, California, United States - branched nodules | ecosystem: Host-associated > Plants > Roots > Nodule | place: USA... | reverse complement strand
ACAAAAATCCACGCGTTTTTATTTTTATTGCTCCGTTAGTTTAATTTTCATTTAATATTCAAAAACAACAAAAACATTCAAATAACAAAAATCACAAAAATATTTTCACAATAAACCTTGATTTCCAAAATCAAGTGATCCTTTTATTTTTATTTCTTTCATAAATCAAAATTGCAATCTACATTAATCATACCTTAAGTTATTTTCCTTTAACATAAAAAACACAAACAAATACTTATTTGCCGCTTTGGCTTTCTTTCGTTTTAAAACCTTTTTTTCAAAACTAATCAAAAACACAAAACAAATCAAACGTCAATTTTTACCCCGAACTACGAGGTTTTGATCCCTCACGGGTACGTAGACAAAGGACACTCGTCCTTCCAAATCAATAAAAAATGTAGATAAATAGGTCTCTTTCTTTCTTTATCAAACTCTTTTTTTCAGCAAGCAAGTTTATAGCACAAAACATTAAATAAAATCAAGAGGTTCTCGTAGGATACTACGGACATAAAGGGTGTTAATACCTTCCCTTTGTGTAACTTACCCCCGAATCCTAAATCTTTTCAAATGGGTAGTTTGAACTTTTTCCCCTTTTCTTGAAAAATTAAAAGTTCAATCGTGAAATAAAATAATGAGTCTATGCTAATAAAATAATTTGACCTCCGAAAAATGACGTGACAAAAAAGGAAAAATATCATGCAAAAGTGTCTTCTATGGTTTCAAGTATCATAAAAATAAAAGCAAACATTAGAAAGTTTAGGAAGTAAAGAAATTGATCTAAGAAGAAAAATTAGATAAGTAGTTATATAAGCTCAAGTTTTTTTGTACTATCAAATCTTTCAATGACATTAATATATGGTTATTAACTTATTAATATATATTTCCAACGAAAATTATCAAACAATCTAAGGCTTACTAATACAAAACCTTACAAAAGAAGATAATCTTAAAATCTATGGTTCTTTTTATACATTTGTAGTGATGTATCTCTTTAAATACTCACCTCACAATATTGCACCGAAAGAAGGAATTAGAACAACGAATGCATATACACTTTTCTAGTCTTCAATTTCCCGTAGAAATAGGAAAAAAAATTCCAAACAAAAAGTCACACATTGAAGGACACTGAAGCAGAAATATGAGACTTTATCTTCAAAAGAAATATAAAACTGAGACCTCGTATTTCAAAGAACATGGAAAAAGATAAATGAGCAATACCGAAATTTAAAGGAACTCTGCTATAAGCTAAGCATAATGAAGACGCAATTAAGCAGTAGATGAAGAAAATCCACATAAGACAAACTGTCAAAACTTGAAAGTCAAAACTCCACAAAGTAAAAACCCAACCTTAAAGAACAACATACCAAGTAATCCACTCTTACGCAGAAGTGAAAAATGGTGAAACATATATGCCTCCGTCAAACATAAGAAACAAAAAAGTAAAGAATCATAAAAAAGAAAGAGAGAAAAAAATCAAAATTTCAGAAGCAAGAGAGAATGTGAACAGAGCAAGGAGCGTAGTAAACGTAGTAAGATGGAAATGCATTTAAAAAAGGGCAGAGAGTGAGGGAGAAGAAAGAAGAGATAAGACCACATATTGCAAGACATTGGAAGTAGTAACAATGGAAAATGTTTTAAAGTTGCTACATCCAAGTTCCAATTCCACCGTGACTTGTTTTTATGAAAAAATTTCGGTAAATGAAATGAAACAATTTATGAAGCCCTTCATGTGTCATAAATAACTGGTAGTTGAAATAACTGGTCATCTCACGTGTTCGCAGTTGCTTTGCCGTTTCACAATCCCTTCATGTGTTTTTTTTTTTTTTTTTTTATGTTTACAAATCCCTTCATGCGTCTCATTATAAGGGATTAGTTTCCATAATTAATTAAAATAAAAATAATTAATCGGTCTCATAAATTCTTGAAAACACGCGTGCTTGACTCCTCCAAATACCATCAAAAACCCTTCCAACTTGATAAAAAAATACTACTACTACAATTAAAATCAATACTAAAATAAATAAAAACTTTTAAAACACAATTAGGGAAATATTACCAATAATAGCAAGTTTAAAAGAAGCAAGCATTCTTAGAAGATGACAAATGTCAAACTTGCCAAAATACTTAGCTTGCTTTATTATTATCTATAGATTAAGTCAGGTTGTACCAACTAAACTAACACTTTCTAGACAAACTTTTTAAGTTATTGAATAAATAAACTACTTTTCAAAATAATAATTGAATCTTCATACTTGTAAAATGAAACGAGGGGCTAGTATGCAAAAGAGAGAAAAACAATAAAGAGAAAAAGGGAAAGAAATGATAAGAGCACAACATGCATACGAGAAAGAAAGAAAATAAAATGGTTTATATAAATATCATTTCTTTATACATAAATATTTCATAGATATTTAAATTTTCATATACCTGCAACAATATATAATTAATCATGTATAAACCTGCAAAAATATATAATTAATCACGGATAAAATTGTAGTCAATTCAGTTGAATGAATAAATAGTTTAGATCACGTTTAAATTTATGGTTGATTGGAAATTGAATTAATTGTCTACTCTAGAGAGATTATTTTTGTCATAAAATAAGAGGAACCGTCATAGATAGAGAGGATTCTAACTAACTAGATCGTCTACCTGTAAGTATCTAAATCTATTACTATTATTATTATTATTATCCTCATCGTCTATTATATGTACACCAGAAAACTTGGATGATCCTTTTAAAAAACAACTTGGATGATAAATAACAAAGATGATTTGATTTCATAATTTTGAAATTTTTTTATATACTACATTTGAAGTAGTATCATCACAGTTACCATCAAATCATTTCTTGATGTAACTCTTGATAGTGCAACATATATTATTTTACAATCTTCAAGGTTAGAGAATATTTGTATCAGTACTTTTCTTTTTCAAGTTAAAGAAAAACATGAATAAGAATACCTAACACCCAAAAAAATAATCTAATCATACTTTTTAGCATGAAATGAAGTAAAATAAGTGATCAACTAAGACTAAAATTAAACAGACATATATTAGATAAAATCAAGACAATTTTTCCCCACAGACCTCATCTCTTTTAAAGCTTTCACATTAGGACGATATGAATGAGTCATACAACTTTGCAATTAAAGAAAAGCGGTATCTAGAGCATAAAAAAGGTTTTAAAAACCAAATTTGATGATTCAATATATTCGACTATGATATAATGTAAAAATTTAAAACCAAGTATTTGATGAAAGTTCACATAAACATCAAATCAAACACATGGGGATGCAAAATTAAACATTAAAATTGTTGTGGATATGTTATGATGTCCAAAATATCTGATACGTGCATTTGACTTAATAACTTGCTATTTATTGTGTATTTCTTTTACCTTTTAACTAGAAAATTAATTAGATTTATTTTTCTATGGAATGTGTGAAAGCCAATTAAAATAAGAAGAAAAGATAAATTAATCTCTTGGTCCAATAAAATGTTTTTAAAATCATACTAGCTTCCCAATAGAAAGGCGGTGAAGGAGGCGGGGGTGGTGATGAATGACAGTTTGAAGCACAGTTGTGTCGTCAGTGTTACAAAGACAAATGTGAAGATTTGTGAAAATGCAACAATTTTAATAGATGAATATAAACATATGATAGAGTGTGATACAAACAAAGACTGGGAAGTACTTTTAGGTGTACTTATGAGTGAAAATGATGAAGTGGATGCATATTACATATCCTCGTTGACTAAATATAATCGTGTTATTGAACCCACGATGATGAAGTGGATTCTAAGTTACGGATCCTTTTTGGTTACATATGTTCCAATTACTGAAATCGATAGTGCAAGTAATCATAGTTGTGGTTCAAACACTAGCGTCGACTTTGGTAACAAAAATTGCAGCGATGAAGTGGATGCTAGTTATAGATCCTTGTTGGCTACATATGATATGGTCATTGAAATCGACAGTGCTATTACTGAATATGGGTGTTCAAATTCAATTTAATCCAAATTAAAACCGCAAACCGATTAAAAAACCCGAAAACCGCACAAAACTGAAATTATTGAATGTGTTTGGATACGGTTTTATGTAAACCACTCAGATCGAATCGGGTTTTGGATTGAATTATTTAAACTAAACTGCACATACATGCATGCATGTGTATTAATACTTTTTTATTTTTCATCACCATGATATAATTACATTGACCTATTATTCCTAGGTTTATATTTTTTAATTATACTTATTAGTTTAATTTATTCAATTTTTTTACTATGACATATGTTTGAAACATAATCAATGATTTTTATCCCGTAATATTAATTTTTAACATATTATATGTTATATTTTACATCAAACATATTATTTACATTGTCTTTATGATATTGATGAAAAAATTACAATTTGTAATTAGGATATCCAAAAACCAATAAAAAAACGCATTAAATTGGACAAGACCATATCATATATATTTTTTTAAACGAGTCATCCAAAACTAAATTGCATAAAATTTTATCTTCGAATTAGATGAGTTTTTGCCTTAAAACTTATATAAGCTGCATCGTGAATACCACTGGTATTAGTAGTTCAAACATTGGAGTCGACTTTGGAAAACAAAAATGACATTTGATGTGTCCAATTCTTTAAAATGCACTTGATCTATTGAAATATTAGCATTGTGTATAATTTCTGATTTTTTTGTTAAAAGGTTCGTAATATAACTTGTTTTCCTTTTCCCTCGTGCAATAACTACTTTAATTTTAGAAGGTTCCATATGCATTATATATTGTGTGGATGACTCTATTTAAGTTTACTGAAAATTAATTTTTATTTTATGTGTTAGTGTTGTTTGTATTATTTTTTATATTAAATTTTTAATGTTGTGCGTTTGATTTGCTATAATTATGTGTTGGTTTTAGACTGCACTTTTCAAACCAATTTTGCTATAGTCATGTGGTGTTGCTACCATTGGGTATTGTGTATATTTTAGAATGACATTGTTAATTTGTTATGGGTATGTTATGCTATCTGAAATATTTGATACATGTATTTGAGTTAATATCTTGCTATTATGTATTTTCTTTACTTTTTTTAATAGAAAATTAATTAGATTTATTTTTCTACGAAATATGCGAAAGCTAAGAAAAATAAGAACAAAAATAACTCTTAGCCCAATAAAATGTTTTTAAAATCAGACTAACTTCCCAACCCCCAACCCCAATTTTATTTTACTCAGACGAAGGAGTAGCACCATATGGTTATCATGAGAAAACGTGTTACTGTGTATGTGTAAGTGCGCGCCCGCGTGCGTGTGTGAATCTGCATGTATTATTTTTAATGTTTTTTTTTCCGCAGTTTGCTATGTGATCAATTTTCTACATTTATTTGAATATTTATGCATGTATAGACATTGTATTTGTGTATGTTCTTTAAACAATATATGCTTGTGATTGTGATAACTTTTATTTTAATTTAATTTTTTAAATAAAAATTAAAAGGTCAAATTTTATTTTTTTAAATGTTTTGATAGAAAGAAGATTCATTTGAATTATCATCCCATAGATAGACTTCTCGATTTGATGAGAACATTGAATTTCCCTCCATGAAATCCAAACCACCATCATTAAGAGGAATTTTCTGGATACCAATAAATCATAAAGATTACCATAAATTAATTTCTTTTTTGACAGAGTATCATAAATTAATTGGCATCTTAACTAAAATTTATCTCATTTCATGTTGATAAATTAACATTTATGAAAAATTATCATAAGAGAGCGATTTGGTCGTGACTCAACGTAAACTTCGGTAGATGAAAATTATTTTCAAAAAAAGAATTTGAAAATCCAAGTACAACAATTTGAAAATCCAAAAACAACAACTTCTAACTTTATCTTCTTAAGAAGGTGAGATCTCCGGTGACCACCCAGTACTTTTTCGTTTCCAAAAGTTTTTCCACAAACATTGCACTCATGTGTAGATTCTTGAATGGAAACCTCATGCTTTGCATCATCTTCATCACTTGATAGTGAACAAGAAGACCTTTTAATCCTCTTGTCAGACTCTTCGTGAGTTTTGTCATAATCATGCTCAGGAACTTTAGCCATCGATCTAAGAAGAAATAAAAATAAATAATTAGAAGAACAAACAAGAAGAACGACACAAGGAGCTAATTTGGTTACAACTTACGGTGATGAAAAAAAATAAAGTTGTTCTTTTTTATTTTATTTTTGAGGATATGAAGAAACAAAGTAGAATGCGAACAAACTGAAACTGATAAACAAATAGACTTATTAGCTAGGGTTTTTATCTGTAAAAAAGAATTAGGGTTTTTATCGGTCTGAAAGTGACCAAGAGTGGAAGAATGATTAAAAACCTAAGGGTGCGTTTGGTTTGCAAAACAACAAGTACTGTACAGAACGGTACAAGAAAGAACAACACAATACAAGGGAGAACAACACATGACAAATTTTTTTGGCATTGAATAATTTTTTGTATTATACGATTTTTGGGGGACGAAATGCTATTTTGGTATTTTAGACGTACGTGGGACAAAAAGTTTTGCTGTGGTTTGGCGAGGGACAAAAATATCAGTTTTTGTCCTGTCCCTTGCCTCCAGTTTGTCCTGTACTTGAAATAGTTTTACAAATCAAACACTAGACAACTGGAGTTGTTCTGTCATGTCCTTCATTTTTTAGCAAATCAAACGCACCCTAAGTGTGTGTTTGTTTCAAGTTATATTTGTTGATTCCTAGAAATAAAATGATAGAAATATATATGCCTATGTTTCTTACAAGTTTTCTAAATTTTATTCCCAGGTATACAATGTTTCTAGGAATAGAAAAATTTTCCCAAATAAAATGGTGAGAATAAAGTTCCCATGGAGATGAGAATAAAGTTACCTATTATAATCTCAATTTTTATAGTTTGTAGGAATATTATAAAGTTAACCAAACATATTTTTTCTAAATACCTTGAAATAAATTTTTTATCTTTATATTCCAAGGAATAAATTTGGAAAACTTTAAACGAACACACCCTTGGGAATACTAACGAGTGCCCCCATAGTATTATTTAAAAATCTTAAATGATAATTTTTTATGAAAAATGTGCATTCAATGCATTTGAAATAATTTTTAAAAATAATTTATTAATTTGAAGATTGCCCAGAGATAGTAGTTAGAAAGATTCACTAACATTTACTATTTAATTAGAAATACATGATCCGACAACGTTGATCACAACCATTTTCCTTAGAACATCTTTTACGGCGGAATTCATTTTGGATTTCATAGAGCACCAATAAGTAGCCTCATAGTAATGCATCAATATTTATGCAACTCTTACACATTTTGCTTTAATGGTGAATAACTGTACAACAACTCTTAAGTAATCCATCTGTAAAAAAAAAAACTCTTAAGTAATCCCTTTTTTATATATTTTTTTATTTCTACTCACTGTTGTTTCAAATTCAAGTATTAATTGATTAATTTCTATGATATTTTATTTAAAATACTTCAAAAAAATTATGCCACTAATTTTGTCACATCAAGTTTCTCAAACAAAAGGAAAATAATCACTGCTATCAATTTAGTATCTAAATTCTGAACTACAACTTAAACTTAATTTGTCTTTAATTAGACTTTACAATATTATTTTTTTAACTACAAATTTTAATGATTAATTGTTAAGTTACTATCTACTCTTTCGTCCGCGTTTGAACACAAAATCTCAAACTTCTTATCCCTTAAATTCAAATATCTCCAATTGCGTAACTTGGTTGATAACTCCATGTGTAGGAGTTAAAACTTAAACTTCAAATTTTTCACTTTTCAACCTTTATAACGTATGAGTCTAATCATTAAGCTAATTAAATATAAAAAAAAAACTCAATTCGATCCATGCTATTAAGCTGTTAGAGAATAATAATTTGACATACGTTCATATGCATATTGCATTTTATAAACTACCTTTTTTTTTTTAAGGAAACTTTAGAAACTACTTAAGACTCCTTCAGTCTGATTATAACTGTCTAATCTGTGTCATGCGTTGTTCTTAAGAAAATATAACGATTATTTAACCTTCCTTCACATTTATACATCTTTTATCTCTTTTCTTCGGTGTAGAAAGAATAGAATAGCATGGGTGCCCTAAACGAAGCTCTGCAATATCCCGCTGCTCGCAGAGACGACTCTGTCGTTGACGATTACCATGGCGTCAAAATCGGCGACCCTTATCGATGGTAACAACTAGTAACTCAAATTCATTCAACCATTCTTTTTCGTTCTCATATGCTTTTTTCTTTTTCTTTCTTGAAGGCTGGAAGATCCTGATGCTGAAGAAGTGAAAGAGTTTGTTGAGAAACAGGTTCAATTGACGAATTCGGTGATTCAACAATGCGAAACAAGATCCAAACTTAACGAAACAATCACTAAGCTATTTGATCATCCTCGTTACGATGCTCCTTTTAGAAGAGCCGATAAGTACTTTTACTTCCATAACACTGGCCTTCAGGCACAGGACATTCTCTATGTCCAGGTTTGCTATTGCTTGAACATCATTCATTGCTTGAATTGTTAATGCTCTGCTTTGTTTTTTTTTTTTTAATTAGTCGGATTTAGGGTTTGTTTGGATTAGCTTATTTGACATGTCCATAAGCTGTTTTCAGCCTATTTAACTTAATTTTCAGAAGCTGTTCAGTATATGTTTTGAATTCATCTGATTGAGAGCCTTTTTGGACAGACTTATTTGAGTACATTTACTATGAAACTGTTTAAGAGAGCTTATGGAAACCGCGAATGACATGTTCATACGTTGCTTTCAGCTTATTTTCATAAACACTTTAGTATAGATTATGAAAATAGTTTGACATTATTTTATCTTTTGTTATAGAAATAACTTATACGTAAGCACTTAATTAATTAAGCTGTTTATTCAAACAGGTTCTAAGTTATCTTTTCATTTTACAGGATAGTTTGGAGGGAGAACCACAGGTTTTGCTTGACCCAAATGCCTTAAGTGAAGATGGAACTGTATCATTGAACACATTTTCGGTGAGTGAAGATGCCAAGTACTTGGCTTATGCGCTTAGTTCCAGTGGTAGCGATTGGGCGACTATAAAAGTGTTGCGTATCGAGGACAAGAATGCTGAGCCTGATACTTTATCATGGGTGAGTATCGCCTCGTGCCTTTGCTAGAAATTAAAACAGGCATAAAAAGAGACCATTGATGATTTTTAATGTTTTGTTTCAGGTTAAATTTTCCTCCATTAGCTGGACACATGATAACAAAGGTTTCTTTTATAGCCGCTATCCAGCACCCAAGTAAGTGATGTCCTTTGCTCTCATTCGTTCCAGGAAGTGCATGTTTTGCAATTGCATTTGACTTACAAATTTAGCCAAGTATAAATATGGAGTGTGTGCTTTTCAATTTGATAGCCCTCATCAAAGATGATTTGAATTGGTATTGTCTATATGGAGATCTTGTAGATAACTTATGTATGATTGTACTTGGTACTGGTAGGATTATTTTTATGTTGTGTTGATATGATATATGAATTTATTATTCTGCTTTTATACTGTAGAGATGGAGAAGTGGTAGATGCTGGGACTGAAACGAACTCTAACCTTTATCATATGCTTTATTATCATTTTTTGGGCACGGATCAATCAGGAGATATTTTGTGCTGGAAAGATCACGAAAACCCTAAATATTCATTTGGAGGAATTGTTACTGATGATGGGAAGGTGCTTTATTGTCGTTAATTTAGAATTTTCTGATATTGTCTTTATTTTTTTATGTGCATATAAAATAAGAAAACATGCAACGGATGTCTCTGCGCTTTTAGTGATTTTACCAACGTCAATGTATTTGATGATTTGCTGTTTTATGCCCTGCCCCATATTTGTTTTCTAGGAGGCATCTATTTAGATCTTCCTGATTGAACATTAGAATTTCTTGCTTTAGTAATCTCCTATGGGATCAGTTTCTCTACTCTCTACTATATTGCTTTGCATAACTTCCATTTCAGCACTTTGCTTATTAAGTGACCGGGTTTTTTTTAGGCAAGTGACTTAGTATTATTGTACAACTTTGAAAAAATGTGTTTGGTCAATAGAATCTCCCTTTCTTGAAGTGTCTTGCCATAAAACCTGAATACTAAGTTTTGAATTCTTATTCTTATGTAACAACATATCAAGGTAAGCAACTCATTGTTATGTAACTTTAGTACATCTAATTCCACGGAAGATATATTCATCACAGTATAATGTTAAATTCATGACATTTGCAACTCACTGTTATGTAATTTTATGCATATGGTTTTAAATTTCCCACGAATCTGATTCTGTTTTTACTTGTGATGCAGTATCTCCTCCTCTATATTAGCGAAGGGTGTGATCCAGTTAACAAACTGTACTACTGTGACATGTCTGATTTTCCCAGCATATTTGAAAGTTTTTATAGTGCAAATTCTCCCCTCCCCTTTGTCAAACTTATTGATAATTTTGATGCAAAGTATGATTACATTGCAAATGATGACAGTGTGTTTACATTTTTAACTAATAAAGATGCTCCAAAATATAAACTAGTCCGAGTAGATTTGGAGAAACCAAACACATGGGCTGATGTTCTGCCAGAGTCTGACAAAGATGTACTTGAGTCCGCATGTGCTGTAAATGGTAACCAACTGATAGTAAGTTACTTGAGTGATGTGAAGCATCTTATACAAGTAAGAGACTTAAAATCAGGTTCCTTGCTGCATCAACTGCCAATTGACATTGGCACAGTTTATGATATTTCTGCACGGCGTGAAGATAATGTGGTTTTCATTAGCTTTACAAGCTTTCTGTCTCCTGGTATCGTCTATCAGTGCAACCTGGGAACAGGGACTCCTGATCTGAAGATATTACGTGAAATTGCAGTCCCTGGGTTTGATCGCTCCGAGTTTCAAGTCAATCAGGTACATAAAAAATCTCCGATGCTGCACCGTCCTCACTGTTAAATTGCCTGTTTTGAATTCCAGTATTTGGTACGAAAACAGGCAGCAAAGTTGTTACATTGTTAAATAGGCTGTTTTGAATTCCTTTAGTCTGTATGGGTACAGGCATGCTATTTCTTTGAGTCTGTATCATTGTTGCTTGACTTGGCCTTTTTGATGTGATTTCCACATTTCAGGTTTTTGTCCCTAGTAAAGATGGTACCAAGATCCCAATGTTCATTGTTGCGAAAAAGGATATTGTTTTGGATGGTTCACACCCGTGTCTGTTATATGGATATGGTGGTTTTAACATCAGTATTACACCATCCTTCAGTGTTAGTCGCATTGTACTCACAAAACATTTAGGTTTTGTTTACTGCATTGCAAATATTCGTGGTGGTGGAGAATATGGGGAAGAATGGCATAAAGCAGGTTCCCTTGCTAAAAAACAGAATTGCTTTGATGACTTCATTTCTGCTGGTGAATACCTTGTGTCCACGGGTTATACCCAACCCAGAAAGTTATGCATCGAAGGTGGAAGCAATGGTGGACTTCTTGTTGGTGCTTGCATAAATCAGGTCTGGTTCATTTACTTTGTTTTTCCATTTCTAGGCCACACTTCCCATTCAACAGCTCTCTATTTATGCTAGATTTTTTCCTTTCCTTTATCTGTACAGAGACCTGAGCTCTTTGGCTGTGCATTGGCTCATGTTGGCGTCATGGACATGCTACGGTTCCACAAATTTACCATAGGTTTGTTTAGATTCATTATGTCCAGTAGCTTGTTTAAAGAAATGTCACTTGCTTATTCTTAATTGTTACTCAGGTCATGCTTGGACCTCAGATTATGGTTGTGCAGATAAGGAGGAAGAGTTTCATTGGCTAATCAAGTGAGTTTTATCCTGTCCTGAAATATCAAGGATAAATTTCAATATGTTAGGAAAGAAGTTCTATACTTAAGTACCTTATTTTCTTTAATATATATCAGCGGAAAATTATTAGTAAGTGCTATTAGTGGAAGCGGGATAATGGCAGGGTCTGGTT
>Ga0315915_1008427_pt1 | contig 12033 bp, 7 predicted proteins | sample MpolbnodulesMG_FD_207738 | JGI IMG/M metagenome (GOLD analysis project Ga0315915, IMG submission 207738) | Medicago polymorpha root nodule microbial communities from Los Angeles, California, United States - branched nodules | ecosystem: Host-associated > Plants > Roots > Nodule | place: USA... | reverse complement strand
GAACCTATTTGTGTCTTTATTTACGGGCGTTTCCACCAAACTCGTGGGGTTGTTAAATGCAGTTGGAACTCTACATGGGCAAATGCACCGATATAATTAACCGTAAAGAATGTGATGCAGAAAGACGAGATCCAATCTAGTGTGGTATTGACTAAAGAGATCATATAGACTTTTTTAATCTAACGGTTAACTTGAGTGGTCCACCGGTGAGAGACCTAATTGAACCCTCACCCTAGAAGTCACCATTCATTAGGTTCCTTAATATGTGTCTTTTGGGCACAAGTTAAGATGAATTTTTTTATATATATATCACTCTGACATTCCAATAATGCTAGTTAGTTTCCATAAAAAAAAAAGATAATATCAGTCAATTATCAAAAAATAATAATGCTAGTTAGACTTTATTGCAATCTCATTCGCATAATAACATTTATTCTCGCTTATAAGAAAATGTGACGTTTATATCCGCCCAATTTTTAATATTTGGTTGCAAGGATCAACTTTGTATATAAACAATGAATTTGAACTTTTTTTTAAAGTTGGGGTTTGAACCCCGGACATTGCATGTATTATGCATTGTTTTTATCAAATAAGTTAAACTCACGACGACTGAATTTGAACCTCTTAAATTAGAGAAAGTCTTAGTTGGTCAAAAACATAAATAAAAATGACTTAGACACACATACATAGATAAGAAAAGTTTAAAGATAAAAGTAAACAATGATATGACTAATTTATCCTTCTTTTAATTCTTTCCATTTATAAATGTGTGCCAAAATATTTTTGATTCGGGGTTGTGACTAGGTAAGAATTACTCCTTATATTAATAGTTAAACGTTTAATCTTTAACTTTTAGATATAAAAAAAAAAGCAAGATAGATTAGTTATCGTTAAACGACTGAAAATTTTGTATCTACCTTAAAAAACCTACCATCTTTGTCATCTTAGAACAAACCGAGCCCATCTCAATTTATCCATTCGAATAGTAAAATAATATTTTGTTCAAATTTAATCATTTTTTTTGTCCGGATGATTAGATTTGGGTAGGTGGGATTTCTCTCAACCCCTTTCCTTCAACCTAGCCGCCTCCGTACAACACCTCTTCTCCCCTCCTTCAATCCAAACCGAGTATTCACGATGTAGCCTCAAGGCCGGTGGTGAGCATGCGTCGCTCTGTTGCACCACCCAAAAAGAAACCCCATACGGGGTTAAGCAGCCGTCAGCGCCGTTTTAGCCGCGGATTGCTCTGTTACTCACACTTAACCAGGGCGTTGTTTTCTTTGTGTTGTTGCGTTGTTGTGTTTGTCGATCTGTTTTTGAGGTAAACAAAAGTTGTTGGGTTCACTATGTTGTTGAGATGGTGTCGTCCGTTCTTTGTTTCTGTTTTCTTGGTCCATTTTTGATCTGGCTTCGTGACTTTGTTTGTTTCATTGCTTATGTTGATTTGGTTCTGATTGATTGGGGTTTGTAATTGGCTGCAGTTTTCCAGTGGGCTTCACCGCGCCTTTGCCGGTGTTTCAAAATGGGTCTGAACAACAATCTTCGACGACCGTCCCAATGTTCTCAGCCGTGCTTTAGGTGCGATTGTTTCAAGGTTTGCTTGGTTGGAGAAGGATCGTTGAACACCGTCGTTCAACGGTTTGCTATTTTGTGGGGGTCGTCATTTTGGTTTTGTTTGGCTTTGGGGGCTGTTTTGGTTGTGATTATTGTTGCGAGGAATGGTGTTTGTGAACGTTGAAGGATTTGATTTTTTAATGCGGTGATGGAGTTTGAGTAAGACGAATTTTGTAGGAAAGATTGTCGTGTATCGGTTTGTAGTCAGACGAGGTGTGACTGTTGAAAGTGGTTTCAACTTTGTCTTTCTGTTTTGGATTTTGGTAGTGGCAGGGGTGTTGGTGTATGGCGTTGTGGCTTTTGTTTGGTTTTTAGGGCTGCTGCGGGGAGGTTTTGTGTTGGAATTTGAAAGTTGGTTTTGTATTGGCTTGTGTCAGACGAAGTGCTGATGTGGTGGAAGGTTGTGGTAGGTATTGATATGGTTGTTGCTCAATAGACTATAGTTATGGGTTTTGTTTGATTGTTGTTTGGAGTCATATTGATGTACTGCCTTGCGGATGTGGACAGATTTTAGTGGTCTTTTAGGTTGGTGGTTGGGGTCATTGTTAATGTTCATGAGAGTTTGTGCAATTTGCTTTGGTTGTTCTGCGTAATTGTTTGGGTGTTGCTGGTAGCTCTTTGTGGGGTGATCAATGTGGTTTTTATTGTGAGGTTTTGTACATAGACTTTGCTTTGTTTGTATCTCTCTTTTTTGGTATTCCGCTTATATACGACATCGCTGCTTTGTAAATCTTGTTTCACTTGTCTTTGTTCTTCTTGAACAAAGATTTGTTATTAATAAATTTAGCCTTTTAAAAAAAAGATTCGGGTAGGTGTGATTTCTAAGAAATATTTGAACAAAAAGAAGCTTTGAAACAAATGTAAGTGCAAGTGGATCGAACCCTGGACATCCCTTATTCACCTTTAGAGTAAATTTCTCTAACCGTTAGATTACTTAAAAAAAAAATTCATCATAACACCTCTAATTTTTTTTTGAACGTAACACCTTAAAAAAAAAAAACTGAACTTGACAACACTTTTCTTTAGAGTTTGTTTTCTTCTTTTCTTTCTTTTGACTTAACTTTTTCTTTTTCTTCTTAAATGTAACATTTTTTCTTAGTTAAAACACTGAAAAAGCTAACTTGTGCTCTTAAGACACAAGCTAATAAATCAAATATAGTAATTTTTTGCTGAATATGTGCATTGAATTTATATTTTGAATTTGTAATGAATTATAATGCACAAAATCTAAGGAGATATTTTTATTTTGGATTCTTTAACATGTGCCCTTGAACCTCCTTTAATGACTGCACCATGCAGTGGAATCTTGACTATTAAAATTTAATAAAATAAAAGTATTTAAAGTTTAAAAAGAAGAGAGAGATGACTATTAAAGACTGGAATTAAAATTGCGAAAAAACTAGTGAGACTCCATCGAAAGGAATCTTTTTCCGTCTTATGGGCATAAGTTAACACGACCCTTAAAACATAACCATTCATTGTAAAAAAAAAAACGTAACTATTAATTTATTACGATTTTTTTTTGTGACATGATTTATTACATCCCTTGAAATTTAAAGTTTAATGAAATCGTAACATTTATTTCTTAAATCTAATTATGTCTTATAAAGGGTAAAATTGGGTTTTAGTTAAAGTGAAGAGGGTAAAATGAGATAAAATATGATGAACTATAAAATTTAAGTTCAGACGCTACTTTAAATAACGTCTGAAAAATAAATTATAAATTAATAAAATAAACTATAAGTTCGTGATGAAATGTCGGGTACCTAACAAGAACTCCTTTACAATATAAACTTATAAGATATAAGCCATAAACTAACTTTTTGGTTTTACCAAACATAACTTTAACATTTTTTCCATCTCAAAATAATTGTCATTTATAATACAATTATTTTTGTCAACTATTATAATAATGTTTATTGAATTTCATTCAACTTAACTAAATACAATTAACAAAAGTATTTTAGTAAATGATACTAATTTTATTATTGAAATCAACCTAATTAATATTTTTTCTAAATCATACCCAAAACGACTATTAAAACTATGCATTTAACACGATAGATTATATAGGTAAAGACGGGGTTGAGAAATTCGTTAATTGCTGGTCAACAGATCATTTTGGTGTTTGCTCTGGACTTGAACCATGGCCAAGAACATCCTCAAAACTCCAGCACTTCTTCAGGTAATAATTAACTAATTCCACTGAAACCAGATTAATTAAGTTTTCTTAAACTTTCTACTAGAGATATTAATTAAATTTTGTCATCTTGTTTTTTTAACCAGTACATTCTTGAAACAAGTTCCTATCCAAAAGAGCACGAGCAATTGAAACAACTTAGAGAAACAACAATTCAGAAGTATGGGAAATTGTAAGTTACACATAATCAAAGCAATTTATAATTTTAATTATAATGATTAAATACAATTAGTTAGTATATTAAATTAATTGGATCTTACATTGGCAGGAGTATAATGAATGTGCCTTTGGATGAAGCACAATTCATATCTATGCTTCTTAAAATTATGAATGCTAAAAAAACATTAGAAATTGGAGTTTTCACTGGTTATTCTCTTCTTGCTACAGCTCTTGCTCTTCCTTCTGATGGCAAGGTATCATTTTAGTGTAAATCTTACATTTGATGACGATGAATAATTTAAACGAAATGTAGCGAATAAATTTCATGACTTCCAGGTAATAGGAATTGATAAGGATAAAGAAGCGTATGTGACAGGACTGCCCTTCATTCAGAAGGCAGAAGTTGAGCACAAAATTGAATTTATCCACAGTGATGCATTATCAGGCATCATTAGTCTTATTGATGTAAGTGTTTCTTTTTTTCATTGACTTGTATTTGTGATTTGTTCCAACCTTTTGAAAATATTCTGTATTAATTAAGAATATATTTATATAGTTGTTCAATTGAAAATATAACTAACTACTATGGGTGAGCATGATCCAATCCAAATTGAATTTTTGGATGGAGACAATTTGCGTCATCTCTTTAGTAAAGATAAATGCCTAGCAGATATGATTGTTGAATTGAAGAAGAAGGTTGTTTCAATGGGAGGAGGAGATGGTTTGGTGCTTGGAGGGTGGGACAGGAAGATGTTTGGAAGTGGGGAGAGGTGAGTTTCTCAGTTAAGGTAGCTTACCATTTGTTAGGCGAAGAAGATTCGGAAGTGGTGGAGTGGCCTAAAGATGTTTTTGTTGTCCTTTGAGCTTTTCTCTTGCTCTAGCTTTATCTGTTGGCTTCGATTTGAATCTTTTTAACTTTCATCTTGTGAGGTTTCTGTTTGTATCCGTTGAGACCTTGTTCGGGTTAGCGCTACTTGTGCTTAATTCTGAATCTGTCTACATTAATGATATTTTGCTGTTTCAAAAAGAAAAATTATGGGTTTAATCCAATCTTTTCTTAAGTATATTTGGTTTCATTTTAACCTCTAGAGCATCTGATTTGTTTAGACAATGAATTAAAGGAAAAAACAATTCCATGAATTGCAGGGTAAACATGAAGAATCATTTGATTATGCATTTGTGGATGCTGACAAGGAAAACTTCACAAAGTATCACGAGCTGTTGTTGAAATTGGTGAAGAAGGGTGGAATAATTGCATATGATAACACATTATGGTCTGGTTCAGTGGCCATGTCTGAGGATGAGGAAATGGAAGATACAATAAGGCCAAAAAGAAAAGTTGCAATTGAATTCAACAACTTTATAGCAAATGATACTCGCATTGAATCAACAATCCTTTCTATTGGGGACGGTGTAACTATCTGCAGAGTTCTCTAAGGCATCAAAGGAACAAAGAAATAACAGAAGCAAATGTTATGTTTTTTTTTAGGCTTAGTTGCAGTCTTAGCCTCCTAACTTTTTCAAAGTTGCGATTTTGGTCCCTTAAGAAAAAAACTACAAAACAGCCCCTAAGTTTTGCACCTGTGGCAGTTTTGGTCCCCAAGGCTGATATTGACTCGATCTACGCTGACGTGGCACCCTAAGTGAGGTGCCACATGTTATTTTTTTTTGCCTTGGGGGGCCAAAACTGCTACAGTTGCAAAACTTAGGGGACTGTTTTGTAGTTTTTTTTTCTTAGGGGGTCAAAATCGCAACTTTGGGAAAGTTAGGGGGCTAAAATTGCAATTTAGCCTTTTTTTAATGAACAGTTGTTGAAATAAACAATAAATATATAATTTTAATTTCTATTATGAATATATTTTCAAGTTAGAATTTATGTATTTTTATTACTTCATCTTGGATTAATTTTACCACAACAAAGGTATGATTTAGTGGGTAAAAAAAGAAACAGACTCTAGAGTGAGGGTCTATGACAAAGTGAAAAAAATTAAGAATCGTTTCTTTCTTTTTTTTTCCTAAAAAAATTAAGGCTCCTTAATTCAACATGTTAAAAGTTGCACATTGGAGGAAATATGCAGTGGCGAATGTTGGAATACAACTCCCACAAACGACACCGATGATTTGAAGTGAACAAATATTGACACTTAGAGGATGATGGTTTTGACTCCTATCGAGGAATGGCGTATTCATAAGCCCTCTGCCTATCATGTTAAAAGTGAATGTACTTTTCTCCGGTTACTAGACTCTAATCTGTAACATCTACGGGTTTTGTAGAGTTTTATACATAAATATCAAACTGATTATATTATTAATTTTAGGATTGCATATCTATTTTAGAAGCAACAATATTTCAATAAAAATGTTAGTGGTCCAATGGTAAAAGCTCTAAGTTGTTATTATAGGTACCCGGTTTGATTCCTTTCAAACCTTTTTTTTTTCAAAAAATTTATTTAGATCCGCCAAAAAAACAGGATTAGGGTTGATTGGACACTATCTAACATTTATATAGATTAAGATTAAGATATGTCCTTAGATAGGTTGAGTCTTAGAGTTACATGGTAAAAACCCGTTTAATTGGTGGAGCGCAATCCAACACAAATTTTGGATCTGCGTGTGATCTCCATCATGTGGTGCCGATTAAGACCATCAAATTTGCTAATGTACATCGTCAATGTAGCTTCATAATATATTCCTCAGTGATTAAACCTGTCAATAGTGTGAGCTTCGACCTAGTCGAAACCTAAATCAAATATAATAATTTAATCTATATCTATACTATATACAAAGGAAATATGAGATTTTGAGTTGACTTTTTAATTATCTCAATTATACGTTTAAACAAATTTTTCCATAATAATATTAATTATTGCTGTCATTAAAAAAGATAAGAATTTATATTATATTATATTTACTATATTATTGATGTCTTTACAAACTCGTACCAAACATATCTAATTTATATTTTTAACTTATTTTTCCCAAATAATCCTTGAAACAAGCACACTTATTATCTTAAAAAAAACACACCTAGTATCTATTCCAATCAAAAACCTTAGATCTATTTAATTGTATTTAAATGGTTAAGAACTTCAAAAAAAAAAACGTTTAATTAAATCCGAGTTTAATTTTTGAGTGAAATATTATTGCCTAAATTTTATTTACTTCTCTCGATGAAATTATGGTTTAGTAGAACATACTATGGTTTTGCTAGAAAACACTTTTCTTTCATAGATTCTAAACCCTTGATTTGAACGAGTAGGGTTTACTCGAAGCACGGAAGCAGAGTCAAACAGGCGCATGGAGAATCAAACGCTGTATCTACCTCACGACTTGATCATCGAAATCTTCCTGAGGTTGTCAGTGAAGTCTCTTATACGTTTTAAATGTGTTTGTAAGTCATGGTTAACTCTTTATATCTGCAAATTCACATTTTCAACCTACTGCCACAACACAAACTCTTCGAATTCTATTCATATCATATTCATCAATTCCAATTCAATCTAGAGATTTTGAATCATCGCTTAAAAATGATCCTGATTCACTCAACCTCAGTTTTATGCCTCCCGAATCTTGTTTTCGTCTTCAAATTAAAGGTTCATGTAGAGGGTTTGTATTTTTGCACAGAGAGTTTGTATTTTTGCACCGTTCTTCAAACATCTACATATGGAATCCATCCACTGGATTTCACAAACAAATACCCTTGTCTCCTTTTAACTCCAATTTGGAAGAATATTATTTCGGTTCTCTCTATGGTTTTTGGTTATGACCAGTCTAGAGATGATTACTTGGTTTGGTTGTTTCAATATCTTGTGATAAAACAAGGTCATCACATTTGGAGTTTTTCTCGTTGAAAGATAAATTGAGGGTACTCACACCGCATATAGGAATGGCTTTTATAATGCCAACGTAGGGTCACTCTTAAATGGGGCTATTCATTGGTTAACTTATCGTCATGATTCACCACTGCATCTTATTGTTGCCTTTAATTTAATGGAAAGGAAACTGTTAGAGATACCCGTTCCAGATGATTTTCACGATGATCCTCCATATTGTGGTTTGTGGGTATTTGGAGAATTTCTTAGTCTATGGGCTATGGACCGTCATAATCATACGCTTAAAATATGGGTGATGAAAGAATACAAACTGCATTCATCTTGGATTAAGACTCTTGTTGTTCGTATTGATGATGCCATTCCCAATTTTTACCCTCTATGTTCTACAAAAAGTGGTGATATTGTTGGATCAGACGGTGGTCTTGGATTGGTGAAGTATAATGATAAAGGACAACTCTTAGAGTATTCCTCCTACCTTATCTATCCACTTAGGTCCCAAGCGATCATGTATATGGAGTCTCTGCTTTCACTCCCTGTTGACGGAGAGCAAGTTTAAGAAGATGATACAAACAAGAAGAATGAGGTTTCAAAATATTCTCTTCACCATTTTCTTGATATTTTCAATTATATTGTATTATGAACTCTTGGGTGTCTGGATTTGTAGGGTAATATGTGTTTGACTACATTTATAACATGAGATAGTATGCCATATGAGCTGATTCAATATTTCATGAAATGTTTATTGGTTAACTGTTTGGAAAATGCTTATTGCAAATATTGACAGTTTTGATTGTGTGTTTCACTGTTATTTATGCGTATGTAATTGGACTGAGTTCTAATTGTATGTTTTTGTCACTGTTTGAAATGGTTTTATATGGTAAATTAATTTGATGAGTTTATGCATATTGAAGGAAAAATAAGGTTTTGTTCTCTAATTTCAGTGGACTGTAATAAAGTTTTGTTCTCTAATGTAGTTTGTAATCCCAAATTATATCAAACACCTAATAACAAATTTTGATGTGTCTTATTATTAGATTTGGAGCAGAAATTGACATATTAGTCCTAAGGACCAGAGGTTGAAAAAATCAAGAATATGAAAATAAAAATTGTTATAAATAATTGACCCTTGTTTGTAAAAGTATATTGCCTATTTTTTGGAGGGTTAACACCAAAAATGTTTGTTGATAGTTTCCATATTGTCCCAAACCAAATAAAAAAATATATCCATAAATTGTATGGTAAACATGAAGAATCATTTTATTACGAATTTGTGGACACACTGACAAGGAAAACTTCACAAAATATCAGGAGCTGTTATTGACATTGGCGGAGAAGCTGGGTGGGATAATTGCATACGACAACACATTATGGTCTGGTTCCGTGTGGCCATGTCCGAGGATGATGAAATGGAAAACATTTTAAGGGGAAACAGAAATATTGCAATCTAGTTTAACAACTATATGACAAATGATGCTCGCGAAGAATCCACAATCGTTTCTATTGGGGACGGTGTAACTCTCTGCCAACTTCTCTAAATATCTATCAAGGGAACAAAGAAATAACAGCAGCAATGTTAGTTAATGGTCTTTTTCTAGTGAACAATGTTAAAGGTTGTTGAAATATAAGTTGATTTAGTTCTACAATAAGTTAACTTATTGAATATAAACTGATCATATAAATAGTGATCCTCAAATGTTCAACTGTTAAACTTTGCCTGAAGTATTGTTGAGAGTTGATGATTTAACAGGAGCAACACTTGTTGCCTTCTTCTCACTTGAAATATGTATTGAATCACATTTGATAGGACCTTTTGCAGGCACAATCTCACTCTCCACTTTCCTTGTTTCTTTGCTTTTCCCCCATAATAACATGTACAATCCGCACACAATCAACACAGCTCCTATTAGACTGCACAATAATACACACGCACAAACCATAATATATAAGGCATCGACACATATATAGAACTTTAAGGTAGAAAATTGCAAAGTTGATTTGATATCAATTCACCTTCCTATGGTGATGTATTCATTTAGTAAGAATGATCCGGCAAAGGCCACCATCAAAAGCGTTAGAGGGTTGAAAGCTGACACAAATAGAGCCCCCTTCAAGCGCACGCACCATGCTAACAGGGCAAAGCATGTACCAGAGGCCAATATACCCTGTAAAAAAAACTAGAGACTTCAGTCATAAGTTATAACTTCAATTGAGCATGGCATGCATTGCTATGAAGTGGTTAATAGAAGCACCAAAATCAAGCATTTACCGCTGAAGCTACTGTTAAAAGCCTCAAGTTCCAGTCAAGTTTCCACTGGCTCCGATCTCTCTCCGTACATAAAGCGTATACAATCGATTGGATTGCGCTCATTATAGAAGTTAAAGCCGCAATTGAATAGTGCCACGGAAAATTCTGAGTCATCTTTGACTGTGCTTATTCGAATTCACAATGCAACAAAAGATACTGTATTAGAGTGAGTTTAGGTTTGAAGTGCAATGTATTTAAATTGAATTGTCATGATAAAATTGTGGATTTTAAACAATTAATGTGCAATAGATTCATTCAAACATTCATAGTAATTAGTGCACAAAACCTTGAATTTATGCTTTTTAAACTGGCTGAAGTAGTGGTACAATGACTATGTCCATGAGACAGTAACACACTTTTTTTTTGTGTACAAAATCACAGAAATTACTATTCTTAGAATTTGGGTTGACCTAACTCAACCTTTACAAAACAGCTTGTAAAGCGAGGACCATCAACCACTTATAAACACATTTAAGTCATATATCAAATGTGGGACTCTTAACATTTCCTAATGCACAGGACATATGGAATGTGACCCGAATTGCCAGATAGTGGGCACAATGGACCTTCGATAGGTCCAGTGATACTTATATCGACTTTTATCAACTATGGTACCTGGATTATAAACCACAATGAGAAATTGAAAGAAGTGGCCAGAGCTAGCATGATGCCCCACATGTGAGATTTAGCAGGAGCACCCTGTGGTGGTGATGACGCATGTTGCAATAGGTCACTGTGTATTGACCAGTTGAATAACCTCCTGCCTTTGTATAATGTGAGGATCATGGCACCACTAATTCCACCTAAAGTTCCCAGTAACTTGGCATTCCCGGCTGAAGTTCCAAGATTCGGCTTCTCCATCCTGCAAGAAAGGAATTAGGAGACTTGTCATACCCCAAATTTTGACTAGTTAAAATTTTTATTGAGTAAATAGACAATTACCCCCCTGAAATTGTAAGTTTCGTCAATTACCCCCTTAAATTAACAAAACTTCAATTACCCCCTGAAATTACACAACGTTAATCAATTTACCCCCTCCGTTAAATTTTTCTGTTAGTCAACATGACGTTTTGCAAATACCCCCTGAAGTTTTGCAATTATGTTCAAAATACCCCCTGAACTTAAAAATTAATATATTTTTTTCCTTATCTTTAAAAGTGACTGCATTATTACTTGATTGTGGAGCACATTAGCTAAGTTTTGACGGTATCATACGTGTTAATTTAGAATGTTGCTAAATTTTGAAATGGAACAAAAACACAATCAAGATTACCTCTATATGTAATACATGTTAATTCATCGAAGTAATCGAAATTCGTTTAATGGATTGATATCTTTCGAAATATGCTTTTGTTTCATACACGTCGGTCAATGATCAAACCCTTGGTTAAGAGACTCAAGCTTGTACCACAATTTTTTAATTAAAATGGTTTTTAGTTTTTTAAGCGTCTTTTCCAAAAACTCCTATGGTAGCATCCATATCCAACACAACTCAATGCATGTAATCCCCATTTCGGACATACACATATATAAATGGTTTTTCCCAGTACCATGAAAAATATCAATGCTTTTAAATTTTTTATTAGGAAATAGAAAAAGGAAATAGAAAAATATATAAATGGTCTTTCTATATCAAACTAAAACTATGCTGCATATGAAGCATGAAAAATAAGGAAATTTTTTGATGAAATATGCTCCACAATTCAGTGATAATGCAATCACTTTTAAGGATAAATTTTTTTTTTATAAATTTTCAAATTCAGGGGGCATTTTGCACATAAGTGTAAAACTTCGGGGCGTATTTGCAAAACGTCATGTTGACTAACAGAAGAATTTGACGGATGGGGTAAATTGATTAACGTTGTGCAATTTCAGGGGGGTAATTGAAGTTTTGTTAATTTCAGGGGGAAATTGACGAAACT
>Ga0315915_1008420_pt1 | contig 12039 bp, 15 predicted proteins | sample MpolbnodulesMG_FD_207738 | JGI IMG/M metagenome (GOLD analysis project Ga0315915, IMG submission 207738) | Medicago polymorpha root nodule microbial communities from Los Angeles, California, United States - branched nodules | ecosystem: Host-associated > Plants > Roots > Nodule | place: USA... | reverse complement strand
CGTTTCCAGTTTGTTTTGAAAATTTCAATTTTTGGGTACTTCGGTTTTGACCTTTTTTAATAAAAAAAATAAAATCTGAAATGTATTGGAAACGATTTATACAATGTTTCTAGATAATTATTCATCCTTTTCGACGTCGAAATTTGTCGGGTTTTAATTCAAGTTTCACATGTCTGAACCGAGTTAAAGTGACCAGGCTGAAGGTTGAAGATGATGTTATATATATATTAATCAGTGCAACTTTTTTGTATTAATATAAAGGCTAAAACACACTTTTTGCCCCCTAAGTTTGCAAAAGTTGCAATTTTGGCCTCCTATTAAAAAAAATGGCAAAATCGACCCCCCATGTCTTCCCCTTTTGCAAAACGTCAATTTTGATTCAGTCAATCGTGTGTGGCACGCCACTTGACAATTTATTTTATTTTTAATTATTTTTAATTACGTTATTTCCACGCGTATAATTAGCAAAATTAAAAAAAATAGAAAATTGAGGTTGAAAAGTCTGACACGTGCGATGAAGCTCTCTCCCTTCAGATTCTAGGGTTTTCCCCCCCATTTTTCCCCCAATTCCTTTCATCTACCCTTATCTTTCCATAACTCATTTCATCTCATCATAACTCTAAAACACATTTCAGAAGCTCTGTCTGGATCATCCATCACCATTTTCATACTCAAAATCTCAGATCTCCAAAAATAGCAAGAAAGATAAGGACAGCTGGAGTCAAGAGGAAGGTGGATGAAATTGGAGCTCAACAATCTGTTAACAAGAACTAGTCCTTTTTAAAGTCATGAGACTTATGTAATTTTGACATGTAATTCATAAGTACTCTTTGCAATATTTATGTTATTTTGGGATGTAATTCTGCTAAGTACTTTCTACTAAGTAATTATGCTAAGTCATGAGACCTATGGTTTTTTGGTTTGTAATACTAAGTGCACCTTTGGTGTATAACCTTTTGGCATGTAATGATAACTACTTTTATGGTGTTATTTCTATGTGCTTATTTAAGATAACTTTTAGCATTTAACTTTTGTTCAATAAGGTAACACAGATGTCATATTAACACAAACAAACAAACAAACACTTTTGATTAATTCATCACAAATTACATCAAACTTTAACAACACATAGTGTTTCATAAAATTACAGAAACTTAAACAACACAATAAGTTACTAACATCAAGCTAAAATTGGCATAAAATTACACCTAAACAAGAGAAACTAAACAACAGAAACTTAAAGACACTTATAGCAAACCATACCAACACTCAAGACCAACATAACCCCTTATATGACTATCACTTTGAAGAGACTTTTTTCCTTCTTCTTCAGTTCATTGTTTTTCTTCAACAGCCCTCTAATGATTTTCTTCTGTCTATCTGGAACTTCCGGATCAAACCAACGGAAGAAGTTGCATTTCCTTCTCAAGAAAAATCTTCCACATCCATGGAATCTCCTTCCTGGGTTTTCGTCTGTCCAAGCAGTCACCAAAGGAGATTCCACACCACAGTGACAAACCAACCCAACTTTCTGTTTGAATGTCGACCCATTGAAGCTTGAGACATTTTCGAAGTTTCTGGAAAACACAAGGTCCACTAATGGAGATGGAGGGAGGTTTGGGTCGGATTTTCTTGGTCGGAATTTTCTGGAAAAACAAAGGAGAGGATGATGAAAGGAGTAATCGAATATGAAGGTTTGAAAGAGGAAGATGAAGATTTTGTTTGGAAAGAGAAGATGAAGGTTATTAAAAGGAGGTGATATTACCATTGCAATTCTACTCGCACGTGCCTCACCTTTTTTTTGCTGTTATTTTTGGTTTTTTTTAATTAATTATACGCGTGGAATTAAAAAAATACAAAAATAAATAAATTGCCAAGTGGCGTGTCACATACGGTTGACTGAGTCAAAATTGACGTTTTGCAATAGGGGGTAGAGATGGGGGGTCACTTTTGCCATTTTTTTAATAGGGGGCTAAAATTGCAACTTTTACATATTTAGGGGGCAAAAAGTGCGTTTTAGCCTAATATTAAACAACGAGAATTATAGCAAATCAGATACACGTGTTGCAGCGGTCTGTTTCAATCTGAACCACTTTTGGGTTATAAAAAACAAAAGTAGCACTGATTAAAATTAAAATTTGGAGCGTGTTTGGTTTCTCAAGGGATCAAACCTGTAACCTGTGTCCCGTTGGCTAATAATTTAGTGTGTACCAAAACGTGCTGCATTAATAATTTGTTTACAGTGTGCTGCTTCAGTATTATGTATTGATATTCACCCTGAATAAAATTCTATTTATGATTGTATGACTACTGCTTAACTTATTGAATGCATTTTCGTTAAATAAGTTTGATGTGTTTATTTATTTCAGTAAGTTGTTTTAATAAAGTTAATTTGAACATACAACATTAAGTGAAATAATTCATGCACGTTAAAATTGTTATTTTATAGGGCTTAATCTCATTTGTATGTACTTTGTATAAGTTATTTTCGTTATACGTGTAGTGTTATCATCATTAGATTGATGATTTGCATTATTCAGTTTTCTATGCAAACAATTAAGCTCTTAAATAATGTTAGTGATTAATAAAATTGTGATTAATTAAGGAATAGCTGCAACATCTTTGATTGATTTGGATTTTATATTAAAATTTAGAACCACATTTAAAGCATAAGTTATAGTTAAACATGCTTGTATAATAAAATATACCCACATGAATTTTGTTATGTTTGTGTGTTTTGCTCAAAAAAAAAAATGTTTGTGTGTTTAATTAGGATAAAATATCAGGTTATATCTCTTGATTTTCCCGCAAGAATTAAGAAAAATGAACATGATTTGATAGTTTTATCATAAAGTTATAGTATGAATCTAATTGAGTAAAACTTTAGCCCACATGCAGGTGTTATGTCACTAGATTTATATATTTAAGCATGGTTTGAATTGGTAAACCATGTAATTTATTTACTTTGTCTCAATTATGGTTAATGAGCATGTTTGTTGAATTATACAGTTGTTCAATCTGCAAATTTCTCTGATTTTAAGTGTGACATTCCCGAGTTAAATAGCAACAATTATAAGATCTGGATTCTGCTTCATTTGTGTTGGATAGATATTGACTATGCCATTAGGAAGAATGAGCCAACTGATAATACTGAAACCAGCAAGTCAGATGCAGTGGATCTTTATGAAAGTGGGAGGGATCTAACCATCTCTCTGTTATGTTCATAAAGACCAAGATATCTGCTGGTATTCATGGTTCAATCGAGCATGATGAGAAAGTCAAGGATCTTATTAAGGCCATTGATGAGCAATTTTCCACATCGGATAAGGCCCTTACCAGCACTATGATCATAAAGTTCTCAACCATGAAGCTTACTGGGGTGAGAGGAGTGTGTGATCACATCATGCTTATGAGGGACTACAGTGAAGTGGATGTGCATGTAACTATGAGTTTGGAAAATGTTCTAATTATAAAAGGTCGTTTTATCAAAATTGGTTTTGATTTTGCTATTGCTAATGTGTATGCACCTTGTGATACTGTTGGTAGATTATATTTATGGGATCGTTTGAGCGCTTTGATTTAGAACAACATGGATATTGCTTGGTGTTTAAATGGTGATTTTAATGCCATTCGATCATAGACTGAGAGAAGGAGTAGGGTATCAAGAGGTCGTCTTGAAGATTTCTCCGGCTTCAACCAGTTTATTGAGGATAACTTTTTGATGGATTTACCTTTATGTGGGAGAAGTTTCACGTGGAATAGGGGGATGGCTTGTCCATGAGTCAGTTGGATCGGTTCCTTCTGTCCGAAGACTGAACGACGATGTGGCCTAACTGTATACAAGTTTCCTTCCCTAGATCAATATCTGACCATTGCCCAATTTTGTTAACTATTGATGAAGCGAATTGGGGTCCCAGACCAGCTTAGTTGTTAAAATGTTGGTCAAAGTTACATGGTTATAAGGAGTTTGTCAAGGAGAAATGGTTATCATCACATATAGTTGGGGGGGGGGTGGTTATGTGTTGAAGGAGAAGCTGAAAATGATTAAAGGTAGTTTGAAATTTTGGCATCAATCTCATACTCAGTATTTAGACGGTAAAATTAAATTGGTAAAAGATCAGATTTCTTGCTTGGATGTTAAGGCTGAAGAGCACAAATTAGAGGAGGAAGAGTTGGGGGAGATCCACTTTTTATCATCGGAAATACTATCTTTATCAAATTTACACGCTAGTTGTTAGTGGCAAAAGTCTAGACTAACTTGGCTTCGGGAAGGTGATGCTAACTCTAAGTTTTTCCACGGAATCATTTTGGCTAGACGACGGTTGAATGCTATCATTTCTATTTGGATGAATTGGAATGCAGGTGGAAGGGGTTGATGGCGTGTGAGGTGCAGTTTTCAATCACTTTCAGAATCATTTCAAATCTCTTAACGATAACCATCCGTCTTTTGAAGATTTGTCCTTCAAATCGATTCTTCAGATTACAGGGCGATTTTGACGGTTCTTTTTTCTTTAGAAGAGATCAAGCAGGAGGTGTGTAGGTGTGATAGCTATAAGAGTCCTAGGCCAGATGGTATAAACTTGGGATTTATCAAAGATTTTTGGGATTTGATTAAAGATGATCTGCTTCGATTTTTTAATGAATTTCGCCGCCATGGTAAATTGACCAAAGGGATTAACACACTTTTATTGCGTTGATTCATAAAGTTGAGTGCCCTCTGAGTTTGTCAGGCTTTCGGCCTATATCCTTAGTAAATTGTTTGTATAAGATTCTTTCAAAGGTGTTAGTTAATCGGTTACATATTGTTATCGACACTGTTATTTCTAAGCCCGAGTTAGCTTTTGTGCAAGGTCGTCAAATTCTTGATGGTATTCTGATTGTAAGTGAGTTGGTTGATGACACTCACAAGCTGTAAAAAGAATTATTGATGTTTAAGGTGGAATTTGAAAAAGCTTATGTTTCAGTGGATTGGAAATATCTCGATGAAGTTATGATACAAATGAATTTTCCGAGTGTGGCGGAAATGGATGGAAGAATGTATTTCAACTCCAATGGTGTCGGTTTTGGTGAATAGTAGTCCTACTGAGGAATTTAAAATGGAAAGAGGGCTTCGTTAAGGTGACCCTCTCTCACCGTTTCTCTTTTTCATTGCGGCTGAAGGATTAAGTATGGTGATGAATGGTGTGGTTGACAAAGGTCTATTTACTGCCTATAGGGTGGGGGCGCATGACAACATTTCCTTTCTCATTTAAAATTCGCTGACGACACTCTCCTGGTGGGGGTTAATAGTTTGGCAAATATTAGAGCTTTAAAGGCCGTGTTGATTCAGTTTGAAGCTGTTTCCGGTATGAAAGTTAACTTCCATAAAAGTATGCTTTCGGGGTTAATGTCATTGACTCTTGGTTGCATGCAGCTGTTTCGGTGTTACATTGTAGACATGGTACACTTCCTTTTCTTTACTTGAGGTTACATATTGGTGGAGATCCTAGGAAGCTTAATTTTTGGGTTCCGTTCGAATTAAAAAAAGATTGTCTAGTTGGAAGAGCCATAATCTATCTATGGGTGGTCGATTGATTTTGCTTAAGTTTGTCTTGTCTTCAATCCCGATCTACTTTCTTTCCTTCTTTAAGGCCCCCTCAGGTATAATCTATACTTTTGAATATATTTTTAATGCATTTTTTTGGGGGGATGTGAAGACTTTAGGAAAATCACTTGGATAAAATGGGACATTGTTTGTTAAAAAAGGAAGATGGCGGGTTGGGGGTTCGGATGTTGAAGGAGTTTAATCTTGCTCTGTTAGGTAAGTGGGTTTGGAAAATTTTAGAGGAGATAGAGAGTTTGTGGTATATGGTGTTATGCGCCTGTTATGGAGAGGAAGGGGCGATTGTGTTGCACAGGTGGAGGCAGATCAGTCTGGTGGCAAACAATTAAGAATGTTAGAGAGGGAGTTGGGTAGGTAGATGGAGGGTGGTTGCTTGATAACATTACTCGTGACGTAGGTAATGGCACAACTATCCTGTTTTGGTTAGTTCCTTGGATTGAAAGGAAGCCCTTGAAAAGTTCTTTTGCTAGATTGTATGACTTAGCGGAGAACAAACTGGTGACGGTGGCAGAGATGTTTACTTTGGGTTGGGGGTGAATGGTGAGGTCTGAAAGTGTTCTAGGAGGTTGTTCGCGTGGGAGGAGGAGTTGCTGGGCGAGTGTCCTGCTATTTTAACCGTAATTAATTTGCAGGATGCTAGAGGTGATAGATGAGTTTGGACTTTACATGTTTCTAATTGTTATACTGTTAGTTCTGCTTATTCTTACTTGAAAGATGTGAATAACAATAATCACCGGAATGATACACAATTCTTGTGGTTAGAAGCGGTTCCTCTTTAGGTCTCATTTTCGCTTGGCGTCTATTTCTTAACCAGGTTCCTACAAAGGACAAGTTACTTGAACAGTGTGTTTTAGCTCATAATGACCAAGGTTGCGTTGTGAGTTCTGGTGCAAATGATAACAAAGATCACTTGTTTATCAATTGTGCTCTTTTTGGGGGCTTGTGGTCGCTTATTGCTGGTTGGCTCGATTTTCCTATGGCTTTCCTTGGCTCGCTTGTCAATCATCTTCATCAGTTTGGCGGGTTATGAGGTTTTTCGAAGAACAATCAACTATTTTTCAATATTATTTGACATTCTACGTTATGGATAATTTGGAAAGAGCATAATAAGCGTATTTTCCGATCCAAGGAGGAAAGGTTGCAAGCGTTAGGTGAAAGGGTGAAGCTCCAGTCTTTCTGGTGGTTGAAATCGACTTACGCCATTTTCAATTTTGACTACCAATTTTGGAGGCTAAATTCCTTGCTATGCTTAGGTTGAGTTTTATAATTTTCTTCCTTTTTGTGCCGTTTAGCCGCTTGTGGCTTTTGCCAGATTGAAATTACTTTGTTCTTTACTTGGTGCTTTGGCACATCTTGTGTTGAAGGATCTTACTGTGGTTTATATATCTTTTTTGGTCTTTAAAAAAAAAAACATTTGCGTAATAATTTGTTGGTGTTCTACTTTAAACTTTTCACAAAGGTCTCTTACTGTAACTTAAGAATAAGACGAACATAATTTCCAATATATAACATGTTCATTGCTGGTTAGTAAGTGTTCAAATTCAAATTGATACAAATACAAACTGCAACTTGATATCTAATTAAACATGCTTTGTAAAAAGATTAAGCCTAAACCTTCTTATTAAACGAATTGGGCCGAACTAGGTTTTAAATAGGTTAGATCGTAGGACCCTATCACACGGCCTGACCTATTCCCACCTTAGGTAAAAGGAATTATGTGTGTGTCATGCCAACTAACCGTCTGTGAATAATATTAAGCATTAGCAAACAAACGGTGGAAGCAGATTAAGATTAATACTCTAAGAAAACAGCTACATGACATTTATTTAATCTAATCAGAAGCATACTCAAAAAGCACCCACGTTCATGAACGATTGCTGTTAATTATCTTTCAACCGTGTCCCTCAGTCATTATCATGTGTTGTTTATCTACTAATCTTACTTTTCTTCTAATCTACATATATTTAGTCAATTAACCACTTAATTAGACCATACTTTTGAAAAGGAAAACATAATTAGACGTTCATTAATTAGTACCTTGTTAGTTAATTGGGTTAGAAAAAAAAAACCGTCCATCCATCTAAGTTAGTTATGATGTGCAAAACCTCTTTGATATGTGTGCATTCTCTCCTCATTCATGCCTACAACCAAGTTGACTGATAGTCATGAACTATATAACACATCAAACATGCAAAACAAGTTACCAAAATTGAGCAAGATAAGTAACTCAGTGTTATGTTCTTGTGAAAAGTATATAGATTCATTTAGAAAGGAAAGGAATTGAGATGTAGCCATGGAACTGAAATCAGCAAAATATAGGAAGAGCAAACTCATCGGTTAAAGATACGAATTTTAAATCAATGCAGGAAGAAAATAAAGATATTTCAGTAGACAGCTTGAAAACATTGCAAGGTAGTAATTCCCATAGATACGAAGATCATGCAGCTTTTGTAGAAAAAATCAACTTAAAGGGATCATTGCATGGAGAAGTTGGAAATGAGTTATATCCAAAAATGTTCTGGTGAAATGGAAATCAGCAGAAGGTCCTTGTTTGGAAGATGCGAAATGTGAATCACAATAACTAGTTATCAATCATTGGAAGATAATAAAGAACGACTAATAAGTAAAGCCAATAATAAAGAACAAACTAAGAGTTACTAACTCTACGATACCATTCAACATTTTCCACAGTGTATATGAAAACAAACGTGCCATCATGCATTTAAGAGGTAACATCAAACTTCGAAGTAAAAACATGTCTATGATTTTATGACAGCGTCAGCAACATTAAAATTCTAACATAAAGCTAATTTTTTCTCCAATTGGCAACAATTCTAGCATGGTCTTGAAATCAATATTATCATCAATTTTCATTGAGCTTATGACTTTCACATTCTTCAAGCCATGCCACCAACACTTAGTATCACTAGAACTGCACAAGCAGCCATCCCCCTTTCTTTCGATTAGCGTCTCATATAAGAACTGCAGATTCAGATGATTAAGAATAGAGTTAGACGCTCCACAAAATAATTATATTTTATATATTGATAAAACCCTTTCTTTCCATCTGCGTCACATAAAAACTGCAGATTTAGATGATTAAAAATAGAGTTAGAAGCTCCACAAAACAATTATATTTTATATATTAATAAAAAGTAAAATCTTTTAAGCATAAATGTGTACTTGCTAAAAGCACAATAAGAGATACTAGGGTTAAGTATCGTATTCTAGGGTTTAGACTGATTATTGGATGCTTTGAGAATGAGAGTAAAGGCGGCGCCCTGCAAAGGACGCGCCTTTTGGGTCTTAGAACCTTTTTGAAGGGTGCTGAGGCCTCTGGAAGGGTCTGAAAGGCCCTTTGAAGGTCTTTTAGGCTTTTACGAATATTATGACGGTTCAAAATGCATGCGTCTGACATAAAACGGAAACATGGCAATACAATTTTTACCATTTCTATTAAATAGGACAATCGCCAATTGTTGGAAGCATGGTCTAATATTATATGAACATGGGAGACGATGACATACGGTACCTCGACGAATGCTCCTTTGGGGTGGCCGTGTGTGCTAGCTAGGTTACCTTCTTGTTCATTCCTATTATTACATTAAGTTGATAATATACCATGACGATATTTAAAGAATTCTTCTTTATATTCTAGTTAAAATCAATCTTTCGTTTATTCAATTTTGTCCTGTTTTTAGCAATTTCATTCTTACTCAAATAACAGATCCAAACACATTTTAAGCATAAATGAAATGTGTTTGACATAAAAGGAAAACATAAATGACAAGCTTTTTTTTACCTTTTTGTCATATAGTACAATCACAATATAATATGCAAGAATTATACTGCTGGAAGCACAACTTGAAATTAAAGGAAAATGGGAGACAATGACATACCTCAATGAATGCTTTAGATTGTAGGTTCAAAGATATAAATGCAGGGCAGCAACTTGAAAGTAAGATATTTACAATAGATGAAAACAAAGTTTCACTTTGTGGAACACAGCTGAGGTGCAAGTGTTTGATACTTGGTGGAGGGGACGGCGCTTGAAATACCACCGGCTGTTGTACATCCTACATAATCCAGACACATACAGTAAGTAGTGACGAAGATTGAACTAACGAATTAAGTAGCTAATTAATACTCACCTCAAATGGTTTACGGATGTATACGGATAGAGATGACAAAACATTTTGAGGTTTGATGTTTTGCACAAATTCCCTCAAGTTACAAAGATGATGATGATAATCAATGAAAAAATTCATATAAACTTTTAGTTGACTAGAACTTCTTAGATAAGATATAATAGGGTCTAAACTACCACCACCAACGCCGTAATATACAAACGATAATAGATTTGGAGCATCAATGTTGACCTCCTTCATGTCAGAACAAAAAGATATCTCCAACACCTTAAGTTGAACACTTGAAATATTAATCTTCTCAGACATAGTGCAGCTGTCCAATTCCAAACTCTCAAGGAAAGGAAATTTTGGAAACAGTTCAAGAAACCATTTGTTTGTGATAATACAACTCTCCAGAGACAAATATTTCAAATTTTGGCATCTATCAAAATCAATCTTATATGGTGCGAAAAAATCATCGAGACAAAAACGAAATTTCTCAAGATACGGGGCATCAATATATACCTCCTGGATTCCTTCAACAGCAACTGTCTTGAGCTTAAGTAGACCATGCATGCTCAAAGACTTGATGTTGTCGACAAACCTCAAAATTATATGTTCAATCAAAGGACAACAAGAAATGAATTGCTCAATTGCATGTTCGTCTCTTGAAAGGACATGCTTCAATGACAATACTCTTAATGAGAAAAATTTAATTGAATGATTCATGAATGCTGTATCAACTCTGATTCCCCCCATCAACACTAACTCAGTAATCGATTTGACTTCAATTACACCCTTGGGTAGGACATAGCATTCATCCTCATCGAGACCATAAGGCAAATAAAGATGTATTCCTTCAACACCACTTTCACTTGCTAACTTCAACAAAAGATCAATATCCTTTAACATGTAACTACATCGCTCAATATTGTACACAGCAAGCTTAAATTTTTTGATAGCCAATAAATTATCATAGAATCTCAACAACCTCGTGTTCACATAATCAATGTAATTTTGTATCTTTCTAACAAAATCATCCATTAATTCGGGAAACAACATTCTCCCTATATCAGATGGAGGAAACAACCCAGTGATTTGAGTATCAGAAAAATACAAAATAGGAAAAGTATACCATATTTCTAACCAAGCTTTGGACAAAACACTTGTCCTTGCAGCATCTCTTTCTGGTAATCTCGACAGAATGTTATGAAGAATGATTTTCGGCAGATTCGATAATCGGTCCTCATCGTGCTCCATATTTTTGTTCCTGCAAGAAGCAATGACGAAATTGAAGAAGCATAAGAGTGAGGTTAATACCAAGATTCAATAAACAATAGTTAGGGTTAGGGTTTAACCCATCAGCTTACGTCACGAAACAGATGATCGTCAGTCAGAATCTCAGAGACAACGATTTCAACGAAGCTGTCATTAAAATATGGAGGTGTGGTCGGTGGTGAAGTTTCGATATTTCGATATTAATAAGAAAAAAATATTAATTAGTTAGGGATGATGTATTTTTTTTTTAGTGTGGATGACTTATTTACAGAAATAATATTTTTTTGGTTCAAGTTTTTTTGGTGGGGAAGGGATGAGAGAAGGGGGTGAAATACTTTTAATTTGACATGTTTTGTTGGGAGTGGAACAGAGAAAACCCCTCATAGACTCATTTACGGCTTCTTTTTAAGGAAAATTCTACGGTGAAGTTCTTGAATTAACTTTTTTGGTGAAGTTTTCATACTTCCAATAATAATGCGCCACGTGTTTAAATGATGTTATGTCATGCTTATAGTATACAGTTTGCTCAATATGTTCCACCATAAACTAGTTTTATTAAATTTTTTTTAACCATCAGATTAATTACCTCACTAGTGTTATTATGTTGCCTTCCACACTATATTTATTTCTTTCTTCTCCTTTTTTCAACAACAAATTTATTCCAATTTATTTATTTGTTTATTGTTTTGCATAATAATTTCTGCATAATAATATTTGGAGCAAGAAAGAAAATTAGTTCATGGCCTTCGTATGAAATAGTTAATGGCCTATCAAGATTCCTATCCAATAATATTGTAGGAAAAGCCTATGTTGTCTCTATACAAAAAATGTAAAACAAAGGAGGGGGGTGCATCCCACCATTGAAGAGAATTTGGAGCAAGTCCCTGACTATCAACATTAATCACACGAGGCTAAAAAAAAACATTAATCACACGAGTCTTCCTCCAAGATTGAAATGGTAATTCTAAAGAGTAACGTGAGAAAATCATTTTTTGAAGATGAAGTTAAAAAAAAAAAAAGGAAAAATTTCGA
>Ga0315915_1008419_pt1 | contig 12039 bp, 8 predicted proteins | sample MpolbnodulesMG_FD_207738 | JGI IMG/M metagenome (GOLD analysis project Ga0315915, IMG submission 207738) | Medicago polymorpha root nodule microbial communities from Los Angeles, California, United States - branched nodules | ecosystem: Host-associated > Plants > Roots > Nodule | place: USA... | reverse complement strand
TCGTTGTTCTCATAATTAGCAGATAACAAACAAGTTTGTTTAGTGGAAAAATATCCATTGAATTGTAGTACTAAATTTAATGTTATCAAAATTATAATCAATTCATTTGTGCAATCCTTCGGAGGTGCATATTCATTAGGAAAAAAATTGAATTTCTAAGTGATCCTTCTGACATGCACTACTGCTGAATTCTTCAGGAATTCATTAGAAGATTTTTTGTCTGTGCAATCCTTCTAAGATGCATTACTATTGAATTCTTTTAAGAATTTATAAGAAAAATTGGGTCTTTAGGTTCTCCGGGAAGTATCCAACATATTTAAACAAAAATTGGGACTTTTGAATTCTTTTAGAATTTATAGAGAATAAAAGAACATATCACTATTGAATTCGTCTGGAACTCATATAGAGAATAAATTAAAATCAACATATCACTTTTGAATTTTTCCGGAATTTACAGAGAATAATTTAGACTATTCTTCTTAAATTCATAGAGAATAAAATTGAGACTTTTCTTTTCTTTTTATAATATAAGGTCAATCACATACGCAATCATTCAAGAATGCATAAACGTTGAATCTTTGAGAATTCATAAAGAAATAACTAAACGTTATTTGTGCAATCTTTCAGGGATGCATTACCGTAGAATTCTTCAGGAATTCATTAAAAAGATTGAGTTTTTTAAGCAATCTCTTATGCAATCCTTCAGGGATGCATGAATATTAAATTAAAAATAAATAAACACTATATAATTTACATAATAACTATTATGTGTATCTATAAGGTACTGATTTCAATTGATGATATATAATTACAAATTATTTTATATATTCTAATTGACTAAGAGAACAAAAAGGATGATTACACTATATGAATTCATAACTGTTAAATAGCTACATATATATCACGTATGATTATCGAATACCAAATCAAAAAGAAAGAATTTTTTTTTTTTTTTTGGCAATCACGTGTGTAACTAAATTAAATTGCTAAATCCAAATCAAAAAGAAAGAAAAACAACCGATTTCTGCAGCCACGTATATAACTAAATTGCTAAAAAAAAACTATGAATTAGTAAAATAGATTATACTAATAGATTTTCAGTTGGTTAGAGCGTGCTGATAACGTGTTATGAAAATAAGTAATTAGAGATACTTTTAGAGAAGAATATGGAGAAGTATTCTTATTCATTGATGTGTATCGTTACAAATGAGGTAATGAACTAACCCAATAACCTATTAATATAACTCATTAACCCATTTGCTATTTGGACATCCACCATTAATATTTATAACAATTTATAATTTTAGTAATTTTTGAGTAGAGTATAGTGTATTTAGTAATTTGGAGGTTTGAAGTAAGAAGCTTACCTGAAGCAGCTACGCCGCGCACACATTGCATCACTTTCGCTTCTTTGTAGGGTTCCATAAACCCTTCTTCTTCTTCTTCTTCTTCTTCTCTCTCTCTTTCTCTGCAACAACAATGGGTGCTTCACTGCCTCCTAAAGAGGCCAATCTCTTCAAGCTTATTGTTGTAAGCTTTCTTTCTCTCTCTCTCTCTCTCTGCTTATTCTTACTCGATCCAACTTCTTTAAACCCTAGATTCTCACGCTATTCTTGCTAAACTAACCAAATTTTAATCTTAATCTTAATCTTAATTACACTTTGGTTTAGGATTCTAGCTTCAATTTACTTGTTTTTAACTATTCCGGAATTCATAATTTAAGTTATTGGATTGAGTGTTAGGTTTTGAGTGGTTTGAAATTTTTGTTATTGGGAGTTTGAACCGATATCAGAATCTCTTATAAATTGAGTTTATTTGATGCCTTAGCATTTGAGTTAAAAGGTATGAGAAATAATTTGGTCCCTTAGAATTTTAGTTATAGGCGTCGGGGAAAAAAATCTGCTAATGAAAGTTGACTCAGTTTGTAAGGAGTTGACTCATATGTTGCAAGGGCATGGTGTTACTGAGAACAAGCTTTCTGCTGCCCTGACCGTGGCGAGCCTCGGTGCCCAACTCACCGAAACTATAGTGGACCCCACTTAGTGGGATAAGACTTGGTTAATGTTGTGCTGGTAAATATTCTGCGAATGCAATCAGTGTGGCCACCATTTGATAACACTGTTTCAGATTGGCTGGATGTCTGTTTTTACCAATGTGTGTGTGTGTGTGGACTACTAGCTGCTGCGAGTAGTCAAAATAAATTTTGGGAACTGTTACTGACTTCATACGGGCTTAAAACTGAAAAGATGAAAATGGTTTGGCATTTTTGTCTTCTTAAGGGACTAGCTGTTTATTGCAGTGGTTTTGAAATTTTGTTTTATTTATGTTAAAATGTCTATTTGTTGCTTAAAGCTTATGCGATCAGCGATTCAAATTTGATTAACTTATCTTTAGGATATTTATGTTTGTGAAATGATATTTGATTTTTGAGTGATGGGTTAATTGTATGATGATGTCATTTGTCCTTGTTCTTATTGCTGCAGAAATCATATGAAACAAAGCAATATAAAAAGGGCCTCAAGGCGGCTGATGCTATTTTGAAAAAATTTCCAGATCATGGAGGTATACATTTTTTTGGCAATTCCTTTATATGCTTTTTCTATAGGGTCAGTAGACATTCAGGTCTGTTAAGTTTGCAATTTTTTTTTTTCTATTTTCTTTTCATGTTTTCACTTTTAATTGCAAAATTGTCTCTTTGTTTGAACTTTTGTTTTTGTTCTTTACATGAATGGCACTTTGTTTGAACTTTGTTGAAATAACTCCCTGTCTTGTCTTGTATTTAAAGTTTCGTATTAAAATCAGTAAAAACAAAACAGAGGTTTTCATTGTTTCTTATATATTAATTATTTCCTATTTTTTATGTTTTGCATATGAAGCAGAATGAGAAAACAAAAAAAGAAGGCTTTTATTGTTTCCTATACAAAACATCGAAAACTAGAAACAATGAAAATACGAAATGGGAATAGAAAATGTTTAATGCTTCCTTCCCAAATTGTTTGAATCATGCAAGAAATGCCATCCTTTTTACATGCAACCTCCCATATTCTATCTCTCCGCTTTCAGGTGTAGCATATTTGGCTTTTTTGGTCATTGTATATGTATTTTAATATTTATTTATTTGTCTGTTTGTGTAGAAACTTTATCAATGAAGGGTTTAACATTAAATTGCATGGATCGTAAGTCTGAAGCATATGAACTTGTTCGTCAAGGATTGAAGGTCCGTGTGTTGTCTTTTATTTTACTTGATTTATGAATCTTTCAATCATTGTTTGTCAAGTGATCTGGTTTTAATATTGTTCTGGTACAGAATGACCTGAAAAGTCATGTTTGCTGGCATGTTTTTGGTCTCCTTTATCGGTCAGACAGAGAATACAGGGAGGCAATTAAGTGCTACCGAAATGCACTGAGAATAGATCCTGAAAATATTGAAATTCTGCGTGACTTATCACTCTTACAGGTACCATCCTAAACGCATTCCATCTTTACTTGCATTTTTATGGTGGATATGAACTCAGAAAGTATTTGAACAAAACACACATAGTGCAATGGATTTAACTTAACATCGGTCTTTTATGCTGGCATGTACTTGAGTCAGAAATCATACTGCCAAGAGTTTGTTTTATTTGTGGATACATCTTCATTTTGTCTTTGGCTTATTTCTCAAGTAGATTAGGTTTTGGTCGCAAGTCATACAAAACATATTACTGAACAAAAAGCGACTTAAGAGATAGGTTAGAGGTAGCAGTTTCTATGGACATATGTCTTAAGGTTTTGAACAAATAAATCTGATTAACAATGGGAGCTACCCATAGACGCATGAGAAAATGTAAAATAATAATGAAGTTTTCAAGGTTTGATGTTTAGAGATCACAGTTCACACACAATTCTCATGTGGTCATTTGAATCTTGATTATCTGCTAGAACTAAAGTTGCACAAAGATAGTTATAGGTGAGTGACTTAGTTTCATAAACCTGTTATATTGAAGAGTGAGGTCTACTGAAATAATTTAATGACAAGAATATTGTAAACTTGATGCTTGAGAGACAACCATCAACCTCTCAATTTAAAATGCACAAATACAAGAGTGTCATCTCTTGATTTGAGGCATAGAATAATCTAGATGTAGTTATTAGTTATTACTTGTAAAAAAGCCAATGCCTATTTTTTATATTTAAATACAATCAACCATAGTTTATACATCATATACAAGGTGGGAGATAAATTCGGGCTAGGTTGTCAATAGTAGGACCTCAGATTGAGTGAGTAAAAATATCTACTAGCAAATAGTAGAATTCACATAATTGTAATGATTTTTATAGAGTGAACGTTCTTGCAAATAAACTGGCAATCAATCTCTATGTTTTAATTTGCTAATGAACGACTGGATTACATGAAATGTGCAAGGTTGCTTGATTGCACTAATAAGACATCTTGGAATTCTGGTTGGGTCTACCACAATCCTAGAAACATAGATTGACATGAGAATTACATTTGGATCGATAGGAGTATTGGTCAACTTTCAATCTCATCCCGATCGTTGCAACATATTTAAAGCATATTTCTTGTAAGATATGATTATACCTGATTTTTATTGAGTTGCCTCTATCCCAGGTAAGTAATGCAGTCACCTCAAGTCTTTGGCTTGAAATTTTTGGAACAAGAGTTGTTAAGGTGTTCAATGCCTTCACAATCATCTCACGTTGATAGCAATGCCATCTTCATAAACAACAATAATAAATACACTGATTAGGAAAGAATGTAAAATTCATGCAGTTTTTTAAGGACCATACTAAATCTGCTAAACCATGCTCAAGGGGCAGTGGAAGAGAGCCGATTCACAATTGGGCTCTTTGTGGCAATTCCAAACTATTGGTGGTTTTTTGATACTTACAAAACTCGCTCTGACATTTCGAAGAGAGCTCGAGATCAATGTTCAAATGATTTCTAACTTCTAAGGCTAGGGCTTTTGTTTTAAGTATTTAGGGTTTTATCAGGCCCAACTATGCTATCTTGAGAAAACTGATTTTAGATTAAAACAGATGCATGAGAAACCATTTCTCAGCCTTTAAATTCAGATTGCAGAAATAGAAAACTTAAATCCTTTAATTCGAAGACTTGAATCATGTTAATGCAGTTTGTTTGTTTTTAACAATTTTCATATTTAGGTTTAATCAGCTATAAACATATATTCAAGGAAGGAGATAGGTGGAAGACATCTCAAACATTACAAGTAAAACCAATATTAGGCCTATGGAATATAATTTACTCTTATTAGCAAATTGAGTTGCAAACACATGTATATTCTTGCTCACAAAACATTAATTAATGTTAAAGCTTATTGGATCTAGAACCTGTCATGTGTCAATTTATACTTCCTACCTTTGTACCAAAAGATCAAAGTTTGATGTCATTATAGTCTTCAAAAGGGATGAGTGCTGTCCATCATCCCAAGCAGGCTAAAGCAAATGTTCAACTCTTCAATAATGCAAAAATTTGAGAGCTTTTCCTAGGAATGTGGAGCAAATAAACGCTCTGTTGTTTGTTCTTTTGTACTATGTATCCATCACTTATGAAATAAATATGCACGAGTATAAATCAGTGATTCTTTTTTATAATGTAATTTGGTCTTACTTATGTGATAGTTCTTTCTACTCTTGACTGACAGGCTCAAATGAGAGATTTATCTGGCTTTGTTGAGACTAGACAACAACTTTTGACTCTTAAGCCAAACCATCGCATGAACTGGATTGGCTTTTCTGTTGCCCATCATTTAAACTCTAAGTATGATATGCATTTATGTTGATTTTCCCCCCCAATTGTTGACAGCTTAAACCGCCTCTATACAAATTTGTCGTAGCATGGTGGTCCTGGAATAATCTTCCCCATATTTTTTTTTTCTTTTCTGAATTTTTGGTGTCCTTGACTCAATATATATAAAGTTTGCCTCTGTTGTACTTATTTTTCCCGTCCTTTTTTTCCTTTTAATGAAAAATGTAAGTGGCAGTTGTGTAGTAATTTGCCAGAGTATCCTTATTTTAAGTTAACATAGGAGGTCCTAAGGATCAGAGCTAGGTAGGTGCTAAAAGGAGGGAGAGGAGTGAATTGAACCTACATATCAAGATCATCCTGATCTTGAAAGAATAGGAGAAGTGCTATGTGATCTATTAGCTAGTTGATAGATGCTATCTTTTATATTTATATCTTAACGTAGATACGACATTGAGCTCTCAACTTGGCTATAAGTTAATACACAAATATAAAGCTTTCATTTTCACAAATGATAATTATGGTATTCTCGTTAACCTCTATTTACTGTGTTATTTGTGCATTTTGTTTTTTGAATCTGGTATTAGAACATAGTGATCAGAGAATAATTTGAGGAGCTTTTAAGAGAATAATTTTATTGGAACCAAATAGCGAAATGGTATATATTTGCCTGTGCAAACTCCTTGATTTCTTTGATTTACCGAAGTTTATGTGGGTCATTTCGTTAGTCTAGTTTTTATTTTTATTACAATTAGTTATTGAAATGTAATGAAGATCTTTTGAATGTGTAACAGTGCATCCAAGGCTGTGGAAATTTTGGAAGCATATGAAGGGACTTTAGAAAATGGTCATCCTCCAGATAATGAACGGTTGGAGCATGGGGAAATGATTTTATATAAGGTTATGCTTTGACAGAATGTTGCATCTGTTTCTTACTGAATTGAATGCTCAATGCTTATTCACATATTTGGTGTCTGATAATGTAAAATCTGGACTCGGAATTTGGTGACCCAGTTCTCTTGCTGATCTATTTAGAAATGTTGACCATTGTTGGATATTAGAAAATATGTTATAATATCTTTAAATTATCTTAGTTTATCTCATAAGATCAATTTGTAATCTTAGAGTATCTTAGATTATCTTTTAGGATTAGTTTCTATATTTCTTAGGTATTTAGGATTAGGAGTCTTGTATCCTCTATTTATAAGGATTAGTGTTTAGTTTTTTGTATCAAATTAGTATTAAACATATAACACTATAATTATATTTATTCTTATTATTCTTTTGTCTAAACCCCACAACGTCAACAACCATATTTCTATCAAACCAAGTGATATGGATGGTTTTAGGTTGATTGTTTACCACACGGCTGAATCAGCAATTTAGTGATCTGACTGATGAGGTCGATCATTATTAAAAAAAAATTGATTATAAAAATCGAAAGGGCACTGTAGTGCTTTACAGCTCCCATCATAGTGGGGTCTAGAGAAGGTTCACACCCATGTAGGCAGTCTAACCTTGTATTCGAGATGCTGATTCTTGAATAAAAGATAACGATAAAACATATGACTAAAGTTAAATTGCATTTGTTGAATGTGAATCTTGTTTTTGCTTTCAGTTCTACTTGTAGATATTTGAGTATGAAATTTTGTACGGTTTGAATGCTGATATTTTTTATATATTTTTATTTATAACTTTTTTTTGTGCCAAATATTATTGCACAGATCGCTTTGTTAGAGGAATGTGGATTTCTTGAGAGAGCTCTTGGAGAGTTGCGCCATAAAGAAACAAAAATTGTATGTATGCTATTTTCTTGGGCAATTTGATAATTTTACATATTATCCATTATATAATAAGTTGTTTGTGATTATGTCTTTTTAGGTTGATAAACTTGTTTTTAAAGAACAAGAGGTTTCACTTCTAGTGAAGCTTGGTCATTTAGAAGAAGCAGAAACGTTATACAGGACATTACTTTCCATGAACCCTGATAATTATAGGTAATAAATACCACCTACATTTTAGGTCATATTGTCTCAATTGATTAGTCTTTTTAGATGTTTTTCCTTTGTATTTCCCGCCTGATTTTCTTGATTGGTTTTTTTGATTATTTTCTTGATTATGTCCAATATGACTATGAATACAATTTTTAAGTTTTCTAGAGGTCAAGGCTGACCAATTTAGACAGGTTAATATTTGAAAAAGGTGACTAAATATTTTGTTTATACGTCTTATTTTTCGAACTGAGAACTTTATTTAGCATCTGTGATGTGTGTATTCCTTGTTTACACAATGTTTTACAAGTGGAAGGGTGGGTCTTAAAGATAGATTAGGAGAGATCTCATCTTGTCTATTTTTTCAGAGAAATTAATTAATTAATTTTGTATTTGAATTGTCAATTATGTGCTTATTTTTATTTACTATACTTGTAGAAGCTAAACATTAGTTCTTGTTTCATGTTACCAACCAGTTACTATGAAGGTCTCCAAAAGTGTGTTGGATTGTATTTAGAAGATGGGAAGTACTCTGCTGATCAAATAGATCAGTTAGTTTCGTTGTATGAAACACTTGGGCAGCAATATAAGTGGTCTTCTGCAGTAAAGGTAACACAGTTCATTGTTAATATTTTATTGCTAGTCATTTATACTTTTTTGTTTAATATCTTTCCTTAAAAGTTTAACAATCATCTGTAATATTTTGCTGTATTATCCATTTAAGACATTTTAAATACTTACCTTTTCTGTGGAAATGGTTTTCTAATATATATAAGTATTAACGTGTTGCTGATAGTGTTTTTGGAGGCAGGGATTTCATTGTTTCATGCTTTATGTTAAATGTCGCCAAAACTAGAATTGAATATCCATAAATAAGCCTAAAGAGTGTGGTCATAATGTCTTAACTTTCAGTTTGGATGGAGAACTCCAACAACTTAGGAAATTTAAAATACAGGGATATTGAATTACAAAATTTAATTACTTTCATCTGCAGAATCATTTGTTTGGATTTTCACGTATGCTATTGAATAACTAGAAGTTGCTAACTATTGTGAGTTCAAATTTGTCCTGGTCCTCATCACACATGAATCTCAACGTGAACGTCCGTTATAGAATGTATAGGCTTATGTTTAGGCAGTTGTTTGATGGCACTCAAACCTGGTTTGAATGGTTAAAATCCAGTTCCGGTGCTAGGAAACAGCTACCTAACACATGCCCCAAGTTTGCAGGTCGATCTACATTTCATTCCTGCATGTTTAGCCATAATTCCTACTCAGACCTCGCCATATCACCTTTTGTTAAGGAGATAATGTTTGAGGTGAAAGTGAGAGATATATATTGTAAGAGAGGTGCTATTTTGTGGGGAGGGCGAGGAAAATTTGAGAGACTGCGGAGATACGAAATCTTAGGAGAGAAATGCAATTTATCTGAACAAGAGAGTAGGGATATGCAACTCAAACCGAGAATTAGAGGAGGATTTCACAAGACTATTGTGTGGGTGTTTTGCAGTGTTAAACACTACATTGCAGCCTATGGTGCTGCCATGGCATCCCATCACAAGTCGGCTATGTCAGTTGTCAAAAAAATCCGCCAAGCCACTGCGGCCATTTAACAACACTGGTATTTAGAATACTTCAATTTTAGTAATTAAAACTTCAGACTTTTCAAACTCTCGTACCAAAAATCCAAACAAGGTATTTTATGACAGTATTTAAATCCTCTAAAAATTACATTTCCACATGACCACCCCCCCTCCGACCTAACTAAAATGGCCGATTATATGATATATACTACTTGCAAAACACTTGAAGAATACTCAAGAGAAGATGTGGCGGCGTAGGGACACTGGCAGGATCCAAGAGGGTGGCAGTATGTGTGGTTGGGAGAGGGACTCCCTCGAAGATGTGGCTGTGGGTTGGAGGGAAAAGGGGGACAGAAGCTGAGAGAGCAGGAGGATGAGAGAAAGAGAGAGAGGTCTGTAAATAAAATATTTGAAAAAAATATAAATTCGCCTGTTGTAAGACACTGATCCATTGTTTTAAAATAGTATACTCTATACGTAGCTCCTAAAGAAGTAATCCTATTTTTGCTGACATCTTCATAGATCAATGTGTGTGCACTGTGCATCTTCTAGAATCTTATATAGAAAGGGAAAATGTTTGGTGTTCTACTATTTCCTAAGTTAAGTGGTACTATTGGAGTTCACAATTGTTTTGGACGAAATTCATTCTTTACTGGATCTTTTTGTTTGCCAGAGAATAGTTTTGGACGAAATTATTTGGTGTTCTGCTGATGTATTTCCTAAGTTAAGTGGTACTATTGGAGTTCACAATTGTTTTGGACGAAATTCATTCTTTAGTGGATCTTTTTGTTTGGCAGAGAATACCCCTGGATTTTTTACAAGGTGACAAATTTCGAGAAGCAGCAGAAAATTATATTAGGCCTCTCTTAACTAAGGTATACAAAGTTCCTTTTCATATTTTATGTGCCTTTTTTAGTTGTTTCAAAATTAATTAGAATTTCTGTGTTGCTTCTAGGGAGTTCCATCTCTGTTTTCGGATCTTTCTTCTTTGTACAATCATTCTGGGAAGGTCAGTTTTATCACTTGAATTTCTACTATTTAAATTGTTTGGGATTTCATGATTGACTTTTTCGGCCATTATGTATGTATTATGATATGATGGCACAAACTACTGATTCTGCGGTTGCTAAGTTAATTTTCTTTATTTTATTTAAACTTTGTCTAGGCAGACATTTTGGAACAACTCATTCTTGAATTAGAACAGTCAATTAAGACGTCAAGCCAATATCCTGGGAGGTAAAATGCTTGTTAGGTTTTTTTTGGTAACACGTGAAATAAGTAAAATGTTCATATGATGCAAAGACCATCTTGGATCTCTCTTGGTTAACTCTTGAATAAAGGGAAGCATACATGTCCACTATTTTTGTAGAATTTCCATGGAACAACCTTGAGCAGAGCACCCAAGAGAAACAATGATCGTAATTGTATACCATGTCAAATGAATGACAATGAACGTTCTAGTTGGTACTTTTGTATTATATAAATAACCACTGTCTCTCTTTTATACAGTACGGAGAAAGAATCCCCTTCAACTCTTTTGTGGACTTTGTTTTTCTTGGCTCAGGTTCGTGGCTATAGTTTGATATTTAGATTCATTTCAAGCTTCCTTTCACTAATAAATTTGTATTGGTGCAGCATTATGACAGACGTGGCCAATATGAGACTTCTCTTTCTAAAATCGACGAGGCTATAGAACACACACCTGCTGTTATTGATCTATATTCTTTCAAGGTCTGTTCAGAGTTATGAGCACCATTCTGCTTGTTATTGGATTAGTTAATTTTTTTGTCGTTCTTCTATTATATCATAAAGCTTCATACTATTGTAGTTAAGCGAATACCGTTACAGATTAAATGACTCTTAACTATCGTTTGACTGATTAACTTTTAGAATTTCTGTGACATTTGGTCATCGTGAGTTTTAGACATTTGGTCAGCATTGTCACATAAGTTATTGCTGTGTTTCTGTGTGATGCCTTTGCGCTCAAAAGCCTTTTTTTGATTAATTTTGCATTGTTGTTGCAGTTTCTACGTTCTATCATGTTGCTTAACTCATTTCAGAATGCTTAAATGCCACATAATATATCAATTTTATGTTAATAGAAAAACATAAGATAATTCTACTCAGTAAAACTTAGTTTTTGAATATTAACTTTTGTTGAAATTGGGCCTAACTCATCCTTACAAAACCGGCTTTTAAGATGAGGAGTGCCTCCTCTTTATAAACTCTCATCAAGAGTCCTATCTATCCAATGTGGGACTTGGGTTTTTCCCAATACACCCCCTCATGCCCAGCGCTATTCAGCTTGGTGCGTGTATATAAATGGTGGCTGGCCCGATCGACAGACTCCAATAACTTTTAAATATGAATGACATAAGGAAGCACTCCAATCTTAATGAAGCTTGACTATGCTTGAGTGCAAGCACAATATTGTTGATACTCAAAGCAAATCAGATGATCAAGTCACTTGTGTGCCTTGTGTGTGAAGTGTATAAATGGATAAAATGAATTGAAACTGAGATTAGAATTCCTGGTGCTTTTGTCAACAGTTAATAACAACATTGAAAGAATTTTGATTGTCTTTGTATAACAGAGTCGGTTACTGAAGCATGCTGGTGATTTGAATGCTGCTGCTGCATTTGCAGATGAAGCAAGGCTTATGGATCTTGCTGACCGTTATGTTAATAGTGAATGTGTTA
>Ga0315915_1008409_pt1 | contig 12054 bp, 4 predicted proteins | sample MpolbnodulesMG_FD_207738 | JGI IMG/M metagenome (GOLD analysis project Ga0315915, IMG submission 207738) | Medicago polymorpha root nodule microbial communities from Los Angeles, California, United States - branched nodules | ecosystem: Host-associated > Plants > Roots > Nodule | place: USA... | reverse complement strand
AATAAGTTTGATAGGATTTGATATCTTTTATCATTAATTTACAATGAACATGAATCATTCAATATAATTATTGTTATTTTTTTTTTTTGTCTAGATTCTATTCTTTTGGAGTCAAAAACATGATGAATTGGAATGCTCTTTACAATAGTTATATCAAAGGTTGCCACTTGATTCTTTTCTTTGCCATCCCCTCACTGTTCCAGGTAAACATTCTATGTCCTATTGCTTTCTACTCATGGTTTTACAATGCGGTTGTGATGTAGTTACACTATGAACTATTAAATTGCGGCTAATGCGGTCGTAATTGTAGTTCTGACGCTAGAAAACTCTAAAATTGTTATGTTTCAGTTTCAATTGCAATTTGAGACCAAAAGTTAGAACTAAATCTAAGAAAGTAACATCATAACTTATTATATTTATCTTTTTTTATTTTATTTTGTAGTTACATATGGAGGCACGAAGCAGGAGTGAAAGCTATCATTGACAATGATTTTTTTGTTACTCCTCTTTTGATTTGATTGATATTATGTAATGGATATATCCAAAATTGTCGTTATGTAATATTTGTGATTTTCAACATTAATATCTAAGAGATTGTTCCCATTTTCCAACCGAACTCTAGATTACCAGATCCCCTTTTCTCTCTGAACCAAATGGTTAATACAAAAAAAAATGATATAGTTTCATATGTTAATTACAAACTATAATCATTCATCTTTAAAAAAAAAAAATCTATTTCAATTGTTGAAAATATACTGCGCTTTTTAATTCTAAAAGACCTGTGCGGTGCACGGGTCGGCAATCTAGTTTACTTTTATTTTCTGTGAGTTAGTGTATTTCTTTTTATTTTTGTGAGATGGTTTGTTTCCTTTCTTATATTTTGTTTTCTACTATTCTCTATTTTTTCTTCCTTAAGTAATGTGTATTTGTTTCACGGTTAGAAAAAATTGTTTTTCGTGTGCGTTGGAGATTAGTTTCTTAAAGAACTAAAAAGAGCATTTGAGCGATGAAATGCAAGAGTGCTACTTAAAAAAAGTCCCTACGAGAGAAACAAGAGTGAAGAAAAAAAAAACTACTGAGAGAAACAGTAATTCTTGTTCAATGCTTAAAAATAACCAATATGAAAGAAGCAAGAATGAAGAAAAAAATTATTGAGTGAAACGCATCAGCAAATTAATATGTTTTCCACTCTTGTTTCTCTCAGATTGTTTTTTTAAGTAGCACTCTTGTTTTTTACTACTCAAATACTCTTTAATTCTTTAAAGAAATCAATTTCTAATCATACAAGAAAAAAAAAATTAATTTTCCAATGGTCAAACAAACACACAAGATTCAATAAAGAAACAAAAAAAAACAAACTAACTCACTAAAGTAAAAAGGAATATGAGAAATGAAATAGATTAACTCACAAAAATAAAAGGTTAAAATTGAATAAAAATTTGTATAATTTCAGAAAGAACTTAATTAGTATCTTTTTTATATTTTTATATTTTAAAACTAATTATATTTAATTTATAAACTTTAATAAACTGCAGCCTAAGACTTAAGACTACACAGCTAAGGTACCCGCTGTACGTACCAACTAATTATTAAGTTATTTTTTATGACTAAATTCGAATCGCATGGAATTCTTGCATACTTGATCTATTATTATTTCAATAATTTCCACATTCCTAACTAATAATTATATATAAATTCGTAGAGCATGCGTATGTCAAGTTGTTTAAGTGTGGACCTGTTCTTTAATGTACAAAATACCAAAGGAATACATGTATGTTAATGCATGCACATAATTAGCTGGTGTTGTGGTCCTTGGCTTAAGCTATAATGTGATGCTGTTTCCACATGAACTTGCAATGCATTTATAATCGTATAGTACATGTCACAGGTTGTGCTTGGTTGGTGAGAAACATCCCTATGCTTCCATGGTAGTATGTGTTGTGTACATAATTGAATGGTTTCTTTAATTTAAGTTGATCATTAATTAATCTAGCTAACATATTTTGAAAATTTGTAGGCATTTCTGTGAAATTATGTAAACTTCTTAACAAAGACCAATGATCCCTTCAGTGTACTTAGTTATCTCATAGTGTTTTGGTCAACCATAGTGTCTCATATATATGACATTGACTGCCTTTTATTTTTCTCCTATGGTGTGAAAAAGTAAGTTTGTTTGGATTTAAGCTATTATACATGATCATGTCGTATCATATCTTGTACCATATATATGTTGACTTCTCCAATTCCACATCAAAGGCCCTACTATGTCTGCTATATATATGTACAATGTATGTCTATTTTGATCATTTAGCTTCAATTTTGGCTTTACAACCAACAATAATATCAGTCCAAAATCACACTGTAATTGCAAATTTCAAACGAGCAAAAAAGTCGTGAGTTGTAATCATTTATTTAAATCTTCTATGAGCTAAAGTGGGGGAGATTTTTACTATGTCGCACGAGGCCATGTGCTAAGCCAGTGGAAAAGTATGAGCTTTTTTAACTTTTCAATTTTTATCGGGTAGAAAATGAAAATTAGAATCTACTTTTTCTTTTCTCTTTTCAGTTTGTCTTTGAAAAATTGTGCAAGTAAATGTGAGAGGCTTCCCACTTCATTGCTTCTACCTATCCATCTCTTTCTTTGAACTTGGATCTAGTTTATGCTTGTTTGGAACTGCGGCAGCTTCATTAAAATCACGGTGAAATACCATGTTGAAGTAGAAGCTTGAACTTGGAGCTTCTATAAAATTGTGGTGGAATAGACTTTAAATGCGAGTATGAAAATCCTAACACAGATTCAATCAAATACGTTCTCTCTCTATCTAATACAATAAATTCTTGAAGTCATCGTCTCATGTTTGCACTTTCATTACATCAACGACAATTAAATCATATTAAAAAGTGTAAAATTTGTATGTTTATTAACTATTTATGCTCAAAATTCAATTACTTAAATTGTTTGATTGTGCCATTATGAGATGTGTGGAATCCAAATCTCTCAAGTACACATATATTATACGGACAAGGTTCGTCTAAAGTGAGTAATTCACTTTTTGAGTAAATTGAATTATTGATAAACAAAATAATATTTGAAATTATATAAATACATAAATCATAAATAATTAAAATGTCAACCTTTAATTTTTTTTCCTTCTTATTTTGCTATTTACTCAATTGATATGAGACAAACTCATGTTAGTTGCTTCCAATTCAACACAAAATTTGTGAAACAAAAAATGAACACTTCTATTAGCATGCATAAAGCCTATAACACAATCTAATCTAATTTATCTAAATAATGAATGAAGGATTAAGGTAACTTGAAAAAAATAGAACAATGAATTGAATCCCCAAAACTTAATGAAAATAATTACAATTGATTTATTCTAACAAAACTAGAAATTAACATAAACCATTAGCAATGGCCTTATTGATTTCTAAATTGGTAGTTTCATAAACTGGAAGCTCTTCTTGATACCTTCCACCTCCAACAAGATGATCAAGCTCAAACAAATCCGAACTCGAACAACTCAAAGCATCATCATCTTCATCTTCATCCTCATCCTCGTCTTCACCGTTATCATAAAACCTTTCTTTAGCCATAACAACCGTGTTAATATTCTTCAGCTCATTAACCGAAGAATTTCTCGTAATCTTTCGAATAGTACTAGGTTGATGTTGTTGTTCAGAATCCTCACCTAGGATTATGCTAACAGGATAGAATCTAACCGATCTTTTAACACCATTGTTGGGCTTTGAAGGTGTTTTACTCATGCAAGACCTTCTAGAAAATGAAGAAACTGAGGAAGAAAAACAAGGTGACTTTGATTTGTGATCGAAACTAACATCTTCAACAGCACCAACGTAACACATTTTAGCTTTCTTCACGTTGTGAGAATTGAAAATGGAGCTAAGAAATGCAGCTATTCTACTACCAGGTGAAATGGGTTGTTTCACTTTTTGATTCAATTCACCATAAATTTTCAAAGCTCTCAACTTTGTTCTTGTAAAACCATCTTCCCAAACTTGTTGCTTTTTCTTCTGTTGTTTCTCTGAATTGCTATGATGAATTGGATTCATATGTTTCTGGGGTGGATTGTATTTGGTTCTTGATCTTTGTTTGTTGTAAGATGAATCTGTTTCTGAAGATGAAAATATTCCACCAGAGCTACATTCTGAGGAGCTTGAACTTGAGTTTTTCTCCATCCAATCTTCTATCATCACAGCTTGACGAAGATTCATCCTCTGCTTGGAACTGACATTTTTTTCATTGAATTTGACGTGTTTTATGGGTTGATTGTTTACATGATCAACAAAATCGGTTTTGGATTCGTCGATAGAATGATCAATGGTGTCAAGAAGAATGGAGGAGAAAGAAGGAGTTCTTCTCCTTTGTGGATAAGATCTCTCTCTACTATGCATTTTAGTGTGTCTGTTTGCAATGTTTTTGAAAGTTTATGTGAGAAATGCAAATTTATATAAGGGAAATAGAAAGAAGAAGAACTGAATAATTGAGAAAGTGTGTGTGCGTGTGAGTGTGTAATGAAAGATGAGAACAATGAAATTTAGTTTAAGGTGGTAAATTAAAAAGCTGTGGTAATGTCTGCTATGAGAGTATCAAGTTTAATTAAAAAAGAATGCAAGTTGATCGTGTGAGAAACAGAGGAAGATGCGTGAGATTTGAGTGTGAGAGAGAAGAAATAGAGAAAGGAGAATTTTAATAAGAGGTGAGTGACAGAGTTGGTTGGGATTATGTCTTCATGTGTTTGTATTTACATTAACATGTATAGTTGTTTCTAGTATAAATGAACAGCTTTCGGTCAACATTTTAAAACATAGTAATTAACAAGTGTGTGATCAAGAACACACACTCTAACACAACACTCCCACTTCTTTCTTCTTCTTTTTTTTCACAAATCAGAATGATATATATTAATAACAACGATGATACACCCTGCACAAGGCATGCTAAAAGTGAATCACCGATCAAAATTTACAAAATCCGGCTGCCACGAAAACAGAGGCACCACCCAAAACAATCGAAAACAAATTACTGGTGAACACCCATACAAAGGAGCGGGTGTTTCCACCAATCATAGTAACAATAATTAAAAGATGGTTGTTTTGCTTTCGTCCACATAAAAGAATTCAGCTTGACTTTCTCAATGAGAACATAAAGATGTAAGGCCGCATTCTTAAAGATGCAGTTATTCCTGTCATTCCAAATGACCCATACACAAGCAAACTAAATACCTTTCAAAAATGATTGAGTACACCGCGGTAGTCCTGCCATATACGAAAACTGAAGATGATGATCACGTAGCTCACAAGGAGACACCGAAGATAAGCCTAACCAATTCCAAACAAGAGACCATAAATTTTGGAGCCCACTTCTAAAATGACCGGATCTTAAATACATTTTTGTGTTCTAAACGTACATGTTAAAGAATCCAAAAACAACAACTTTGCATTGATAAAACCATGTCTTAACTTTTAAAAAATGAAATCATCTCAAAATAGCTTTTATAAAATTAAATGTACGACTTTAAAATGTATATTTTTATGTTGAGTTTATTATCAAGTATTCTCGTGACACAATTTAGCATTTGTACAAAATTAATAATTTGAAATTAAAAGGGTAAATGAGATTAAGAATAATATAAAGGATATTGATGAGTATTGACAGTGATGTAATGTAAATGAGTATAAGAAGAGTATGACATGCTTGAATATGAAGAATAATGCATGCGAGTATTAAAAATTTAAAAAAGACGCATTGACTGGGGTTGGATGTAAAAGAGCAGAGTGTAACTACCGCGCGTGCGGGTGTTCTTTTCAGAATTCAGATTTCAGATCACACTCGCCCCACACATTTATACACCAATTATTACATTCATTAGCACGTGAATTCACTCCCTTTTGCCTTCAATTAGAATATAAACTGTGGCAGTGTAAACATTGAAGTTGTTAAATGGACTGACTCAACTCACATCGACTCATTGAGCCAGCACATATATGCGTATTGGATTGGACCAAGTTGTTTGTTAGTTGTTACGGGTAGCATTAGATCACATTGAGGCGTCATGTGATATTAAGATAAGAAGAAAATCACTTCTGACATTGCAGTTGACCAACGTCACATGACATTAACACTTTAATGTCACCCAAATACTACTTGTTTGAGTGTTTGTTACCAAAGCTAATATCAAATGACAATTACTCTTCTCATTTTTATTCATGTTTACTCTAAAACACCCCCAAATTATCAAATTACCCCTCATCTACATTTGATTGTCATTCATGTTTGTTGTAAACAACATTGTATTTGATAATTTTGAGGTGTTTTGAAACAAACATAAATGAAAGCGAGAAGAGTAGTAATTATTAAAAATGGATATGAATCCAAACATGAATGATAAATCCAGTCTCATGGACACTTCAGCCTATATTTCTATATTACAATTTTTATTTTTAAAAAATATTTAATGTACACCAAAACTAGTCTTCTTTGAAGCATATGTACTTGTAAATTGGTAAAGTGCTCATATCGGGTACGTGACGGTACTCGTGGTACACCATTTTTGTTCATTATTGTATTGTACGTGAAGTTTATAGCTTTCTCTTATACATTAATATGACGATATAATATTATTTGTGCGTTTAAGTTTCTTTGGTGTTGTAAGCAACTCTAAATTTTGACTTTTTAAATTTCTAATATGATTTTTTTTAGTTGAAGAATTTAACTCTTCCATATTATATTCTATAACAAAACTTACGATTATATTGACGTACCAACACCTTACTTTTTTCTAAAATTGTTGTATTCTCATATCGATACCGTACTCGTTTCTATGAAACATAGCTAGTCTTTCATATGTTAAGTTTGTAACCAAGAAACCACATATTTTACGCTCTTCCACTCACGCTAATGACCTAATAGTGCTTTTAAGCATCATATATATGTAGCATTGTATCTAGTCTAGTAGACACATCCAACTTCAACAAACCACCTCCTACATTAATAATTTAAACTCAAGTTATATATTTTTTTTTTATAGCTAAATGTATCTCTTTCTATTAAGTTTGCATAAATAAAAAAAAACATTTTATTAATATTTTTTAAATCGAATTTTAATTTTTTAAGTTTTTATTAATATTATTTTCTGAAAAATCACATGAAGATGTTGATAGCTGCCCGACCTAAAAATCAACGGACTAATCAGGTCTATCTCAATTTTTATGTGTTGGGGCAAAAAATGCCCGATTATTTTTGGGTTGTTTTTGATGTCTCACACCCTATAAAGCCGGGATACTCCAAAATAAAAACGTATCCGTATCGGATACCGATACTCCACAGATACTCGCGTATATGTATCCTAAAAAAAATGAGGAGTAAAAAAGTGAGACAATGTTATGAATATTCAATAGAGATGTATATGATTCAATTATAGATATGCATAACTAGAATTGTTTCTCGATAAACCACTTAAAATTATACTTCTTGTGGATAAAGGTAACGAGAGAGGTGATTCAGTTAATCAACATTAGATAAAATTTGTGTTGAGTTCTTTTAATTAATGTTTATTTTCTTCAAGTATTTTACATACATATAAGTTTGGGTTAATTAAGTTTTTAGTCCTTGTAAATATTCACAGTTTTGTTTTTAGTCCCTATAAAATAAAATCACACTTTTTAGTCCCTGTGACATTTCCCTTAAACATTTTAGGGACCAAAACTATTGATGGAAATTTTTTACAGGGACTAAAAGTGCTGATGGAAAAATTTATAGGGACTAAAAATACTGATGGAAAATTTTATAGAGACTAAAATGTGTGATTTTATTTTGTAGGGACTAAAAACAAAACTATGAATATTTATAGAGACTAAAAACTTAATTAACCCTATAAGTTTTAGTATAAATTTTTTGTTAACGCATCTTAGCCGTATCGTATCCTAAATTTTGAAAAGTTCACGTATCCGCGTACCCGTCTCGTATCATACTTGCACCCGTATCCGTATCCGTATCCGTATCCGGTCGTCATAGCTCTCACCACACCTGATGCAAAAATATGAGCTAATGTGCAAACCAATCTCATGCAAAGACAATGTATGACTTGTGTTATTTAAATAACACATCTGGAGGCTCGAATTTGCTTATAATTAATATTGTAAAACCATTCTTAAATTGACTTGAATTGCATCTTTGAACATTTTGCAATTGACTTGAATTGCATCTCTAATTGGTAAGGTTATGAGTTTCATGTTTTGTTTGTTGTTATAATTGACTGAATACTATCAAAAGTAGAAACCTTCCAAACACGTCTAATAGTGATATCTGGACAGAGTATATGACATAGGTGTCGGGGTAGTAGATTACAAAACTTACACAACTGATTTCCCTCAACAAAAAAAAAAAAACTTACACAACTGATTCAATTTTAGATTTTGCTTAATTATGTTGCCCCGAAGATGATGAAGCGTGGAGGTGGTCATTTTTCTTATGGGACTGCTGATAATTTCAACGATCCAAAATACAAACATTACAAATATTGGTCTAATCCATTAGAAACAACAAGAGACTATTTATTTATTTCAATTTTTTTTGGTTCGATTTCGGGCTGTTATTTATTTTTCCTTCAAATAAGCCTTTCTAACTTTTTTTTTTTTTTTAAGGAAATAAGCCTTTCTAACTATTTATTGTTTTATGAAAATATTTAAATAAATCTAATTTGAGTAAGTGGTGGGAAAAGAATCATAATCTTTGGCTAGGATTTAACGAATAATATATGATATGATATTTAATGATATGATTATTATACTTTTTGGACTGGCGTAACTAATGTATAGTTTCTTATTTTATTGATTTTTTTTAGGGGAGTTTCTTATTTATTGATATTATCTACAATTTCCTATCATGCTATATTTGAAATACCTTTTTTTTTAGGGAAATATTTGAAATACATTGTTTCTATTATTTTTGCTTTTAGACTATATTATTTTTAATTTAATGATCGTGATATTGCAGATTACCAAATGCTCCAGCCTCCAGATATGCAGAATTACTCTATGTATGGGGTTGGGATTCCTACCGAAAGCGCTTATGTATACAGTATATAAGTTTACCACTCAATCTAAGGGATGGTGTTTATAGTTCTGATGGTGATGTAACCGTTTCCTTTTCAGGTGTTGTTTCATTTGTGCAAAAGCTTGGTGTAGAAGAAGACGCTTCGATCCTTTAGGAATTCATGCATGATAAGTGATATTTGTACGACTAATATGAGACAACTTTGGTGACAACCACTTTTCTCTTCTTGTGATTAGACAAAAACAATGGAGAGAGAAAGAAGAAGAGAGAGAATAAAAACACATGTGAATATGAGAGTTGTTAAAAAGTGGTTGTACAAATATCATTTCTCTTCATACATACATTAGAGCGTATGAGCATGCCCCTCGTGATAATCTTCTAAAGGTAGGGGCAGGGCCATATCTAAGGCAGGGCGAAGTGGGCGACCGCCCTAGGCCCCCAAAAAAAAAGTACGAAATTTGGACCCCAAATTTTTATTTTAGGGTTCTATTGGGCCCTAAAAAATTTACTTAGTTTTTTGTATGAAGTTTGATGTTTATATATATTTATTAGTTATGACCTAAATTATAGGCTCGTCCTAGGCCACCAAAATCTCAGAAAACGGCCCTGAATAGGGGATAGAGTGCACTCTGATATTTTCAAATTGTATGAAAATATCAAATTAAGGCTCTAGATTCACACATTAAGGTTTTGTTTAGTAAAAATAGTTGATAGCTGACAACTGATTTTTTTTTTGCAGGCCCTACTTTTCAAAAAAATTGTCCAATGTGACCTACATTGAAAATAAATATCCAAAATACCCTACTTTCACTTTTGCCCTTACATAGCTCCATCTGAGATGGCACCATGTTCATTCGGGATGACTCCATCTCAGATGGCGCCATCCTACTTGCTTTTTTTTTCGATTTTAATTATTTTCTGCTTATTAATTAATACCTCCTTTAGGATAGCTTCGTCTCAGTTGGCACCATTCTACTAGCTTCTTTTAATTTTTTTATTTTTTATTTTTATGCTAGAAATTTATTAAATGAATTTATTAAAAAGAAAAAATATAAAATAACATAATAATATAGATTGATATATTAGAAAAAAATAAAAATACAACGAAAGTACTACTGGCGTGCAAGATTAAAATTAGGGCAATTTTTGCGATAATGACCCTCGCCTCGACACAATCCACATTTTCTTTGAACCTTTTCAACTTCATCCATTTTGGCCCTAATGCGAGTGGTATTTGGACGACCTTTTTTCGGTCTTCGCGTAGACAAATTTGGGCAAAGTTTAAATCCTACATATGCGGGCCAATAACTCTGGTGGTGAACCGGATTGATATATTAGAAAAGAAAAAAAAATACAATGAAAGTACTACTGACCTGCAAGATTAAAATTAGGGCAATTTTTGCGATAACCACCCTCACCTCGACACAATCCACATTTTCTTGGAACCTTTTCAACTTCATCCATTTCGATCCTAATGCGAGTGGTATTTGGACTACCCTTTTTCGGCCTTCGCGTAGACAAATTCGGGCAAAGTTCAAATCCTACATACGCGGGCCAATAACTCTGGTGGTGAACTGGGTTGAAAAGCTTAAAAATTCATTTAATAAATTTTATATTTTTTCTATATTATTATGCTTTTTTATATTTTTTCTATTTAATAAATTTTCAGCATAAAAATAAATAAAAAAATTAAAAGAACCTAGTAGGATGGTGCCAACTGAGATGGAGCTATCCTAAAGGAAGTATTAATTAATAAGCCAAAAAAAATTAAAAATTAAAAAAATAAATTAAAAAAGCAAGTAGGATGGTGCCATCTGAGATGGAGCCATCTTGAAGGAACATGGTGCCATCTCAGATGGAGCTATGTAAGGGCAAAAGTGAAAGTAGGGCATGTTAGATATTTATTTTCAATGTAGGGCACATTGGACTTTTTTTTTGAAAAGTAGGGCTTGTAAAAAAAAAATCTGATAACTGACATTTAAATTTATATATCTTATTTTAAATTATAATAAATTATAAGGATAAAATTGGATTTTAGATAAAATAATAAGGGTAAAATTGAAAGAATAAAAGTTATTAGCTCAAATACTATTTAAAATATCGTCTGAAAAATAAACTATATAAGCTCGTAAAATAAGATATAGACTCAAGATAAAACCACGCTATCAAATATAATTTTTTTTGTCAGACAAACTTATATGTTATCCCCTATAAACTATAAGCTAGCTCCTTGACTTTACCAAACAGAACCTTAAGTTTACATTAGTCTATGTGTAACACAACTTTATTCTTATATTGCCACTTCTAATATTTCATAAACAAATTTTGTGTTCCATTTTAATTGTCCATACTACGGAAGCTTTCAACCAAATTATTAAGATTGACTGGGTCAAGGTTCAATTGGTTCAAATTTTTAACTTTGTTGTTGAATTATTGTTAAACTGTGGTTATGTGTAAGTTTGGATATATCGTTTCTCTCTTTTTTCTCACGTTCCAATGCAATATTGTCGTGATTTTATGACTCTAAATTTCCTAGCTTCTTATTATTCGTGCATTTGTTTCATTGTGGAAACAAACAAACACTAAATATGATATGTTCATGTTAGGATACCTCCTCATAGTATAACCAACTACATGTAATATGTTCCGCTATAGATGACTCATTTGAAAATGTACAATTTTAACATAACTTACTTTGACCATATTTTTCTACTAATATACAAAAATAAATAATATCATATAAGATGTCGTTAGATTCGTCTCGATGAGTATTTTCAAAATAGGGTTAATAGGTCTTTACCCCCTGTAATATAGGTCATTTTCGGTTTTCCCCCCTGTAAAATATTTTTTTTGATTTACCTCCTGTAAAATATTTTTGTTTTGATTTACCCCCCTAATAGGCCAAACAAAAACCAATTTTATTTTATTTTTCAAGAATTTTTCGTTTTTGTTTGGCCTATTAGGGAGGT
>Ga0315915_1008407_pt1 | contig 12056 bp, 5 predicted proteins | sample MpolbnodulesMG_FD_207738 | JGI IMG/M metagenome (GOLD analysis project Ga0315915, IMG submission 207738) | Medicago polymorpha root nodule microbial communities from Los Angeles, California, United States - branched nodules | ecosystem: Host-associated > Plants > Roots > Nodule | place: USA... | reverse complement strand
TAGAGAAAGATGTTGATAATAGTAAACGATTGATGATTTCTTCTTAACTAATTGAAACGAAGTCAAATTGAAAAGTCATCATCTTTAAAAATAATAATGTCCAAGCGTATTGTTGCAAATTTAATCATGATTATTTTGTCTCTTATGCTTATCACTATAAATATGTTGTACTAATTATGATTAACTTTGTCTTTTACATTTTAGAAATTTATAATAAACAATGATTTTTTTTTTTTGTTTTGAAATAATAATAATAATAAGAAATGATGTTTTTATTTCAGAAATTCAGATAATATTTTTTTATTTACTCAATCACACGATATAGTTCGGTTTATGATTTTTATTTTTACCTGAAAACCGTAAAAGTTACATTTTGTTTGGATGTATTCAGATCATTATTTTACTCAATCACACGATATAGTATGGTTTATGATTTTTATTTTACCTAACGAAATAAACGGACCTAATCAAACCGCAACATAAGATAAAAGACTAACTAAACTTATGTCACCTAGATTATTACGTATAAAAACTTAGTGATAGTCATTTTCTGAGTGACAAGATTGTTTCTTCAACATTTTCTAATATGTTCCCATAACGAAAGATTAAATCAATGATAGTCATTATACCTTTTTTTAAAATACTGAGCGGATATATTAATAAACAGAAAAAAGTCTCTCTAACACAAGATATACCAGATAAAACTAAACAATCCAGCAATATTATACCTTAGCAGTTACTCTTTTGAAATCGTTTTATCTTAATTGTTACTTTTTTGAAATCATTAATTCTTATCACTCAAAGGATAACGATTACTTAGGCTTTTTTTTTTTTTTTTATATATTTTAAATTCCTTGCTTAATGAATTGTTTAGGACACTAATAATAATAATCAAATTGTCAAATGAAATTGAAATCGCTGATAATTTCTTCCTACCTAATTGAAACAGTTGTCAAATTGATATTGATGATGGCAGTATTAGAGAAAGATGTTGATAATAATAAACGATTGATGATTTCTTCCTAACTAATTGAAATGGCTGTCAAATTGAAAAGTCATCATCCTTAAAAATAATAATGTCCAAGCGTATAGTTACAAATTTAATCATGATTATTTTGTCTCTTATGCTTATCACTATAAATATGTTGTACTAATTATGATTAACTTTGTCTTTTACATTTTAGAAATTTATAATAAACAATGATTTTTTTTTTTTTTGAAATAATAATAATAATAATAAGCAATGAAGTTGAGATTGCATTTGACTAATGTTTTTATATCGGAAATTTAGATAATGTTTATTTTTTCAATTGTTAATTTACTCTTTTAAGTGGTTGTTTGTATGCTTTTAAAGAAATTTCATTTATTGTAAATAGATCCATTCATACGGGTTGACAGTCTAGTTATTTATAAAGATATCAAATCAATTAGGTGAAAGCCCATTTAATTAAATAGGATATGATATATAATTATACGGGGTATCCCTTAAACTTGATTAAAATGCAACTCTATCACATTTATTGTTTTAGCGAAGCGAACTCATGCAAATTATATTGTTCTGCAAACTAGAGTTAACAATTTGAGTATTAGTTTTTTGTCAAAAATATTGAGTATTAGTTTTTTCCTTCAATTTTTTTTTTGAGTACTAGTTTTAAAAAAGTATCCCAAAATAAAGAAAACGAATGCATAAAGAAAAGTTGGTTGGCTTTGGAGGATAATATTAATAGGTATGGAGAAAGCGAGAACACAAGACCAGAGACACACACCTAACTGACCTAATGTGACATGAATAAAGGAAATTAACGAGTCCAAGCAAGATCGCAAATTTGGAATGAAAACAATATGAAGCACACATGTCTGAACTTTATGAAAATGAATTTTAATTACTCTCTTTGATGAACAACATATCTGTTTTATTTCTTTATGAAAGAAAAACATATCAATTGAAACTGCTTATTCTTACTTCTTTTATTATTACTACAGGAAAGACGGAATAATGTGTCATTTTATTTAGGGTTGAAAAAATGAATGTATTTGATGGATATGAATTTGAATCCTAATGGATGGATCAAAATAATTCATTACTCCTTCTAATCATAGGATGAATTGCTAAAAAAATAGATCCAACGGCAGTTAACCACAATTCTTTGGTTCAATCACTTTTTAAGTTGGTTTAAACTGACTTAAAAATGATTAGACCGTTTTTTAAAAAATGGCCAACTATAGTTAACTACAACCGGAAAATTTGAATTGCAGTTAACAACATTTTGACCCGTTTTTTTAGCAAATTCAATCCATTAAATATAAAATTCATATGATCCATCAATTATTAAATTATTAATGGATGTATGTCCATCCCATCTATAAATTAAAGTGTATTATTTGTTTGAAGGAGTGTATAATTTATTAAAGTATCTTTTTTTAATGAATTCAGTCCAAACATATTCAACCCAATAATGTTTTTTTGGCAAAAACATAAATAATTTAATAATTAAAAATATTAAATATTTTTAATTAAATAATTTAAAATGTTATGGTGGTGAGTGGTGTCAGTTGGTGGTCAACTGTCAATGGTTCTTCGGCGATACCACGACTGTGCACAGTGGCAGTCCGATGATTTTCTGGCAAGTGATGACGGAGCTTCGACGACTCGAGGTGGTCGCTGTGGAGCTCCGGCATTGACCACCACCAATAATAAGATAGTATTTAATAATTAAAAAAATTTACTGTTTTTTGTTTTTTTTATGTCAGTTTTTTGTTTTGAGTAGCTATTTACGAATAAATTATGTCTAGCTGGGCAACATTGATACATTCTGTTTTTTAATAAAAATATTTAAAGATTATATTCATATATAATTTGAATATAAAAACTTATAAAATGCATAAATAAAGCAGAAGTGAGAAGACAAATAGAAATTAAATTGTCAGTATTCTACAAAATGATTAATTGATATAGTACCTCCGAAAAAAATGCATTGATAGTATGAGGGGTTTGTGCCATGCAATTTTAAATTAAATTACACGTTTAGTTACAATTTTGGTTATCTAATTTTTACCATTTTATGGATTTGATTTCTCTATTTTAAAATCTGAGAATTTTGGTCCCTCCATATTTTTGAACTAAAAAATGACGATGTGGTATGTTTTAAATGACACAGTATATAATGGGATGATCGAAAAAGATAAACATTGAAGAAATTGTAAGAAATTCACTTTAATTTTTTTATTTAAAACATGTCATATTACTATATATTTTTTCATATGATGCTTGAATTACTATATTTTATTTAAGTAAAATTTATATTCCCCTATCCTATAAGATGCTTGAATTACAAGCTCATCTCTTAATAATTACAAGCTCATCTATTTTAGCATAAATAAATATTTTTATGATATATATTAATTTTGAGCCGCCATTTAAGAAAAATAAATTAATTTCTTTATAATTTAAATGTCATTGATAATTAAATTAAATATTTTTTAATAATATTTAAGCTCATCTGTATAATAGTGATTGGTGACTATGAGTGGGTGGTTAAGCAAATTCTCTGTTGGAACCGGTAGCCGTCTGTTTGGGGGCTTAATTAGGCCTCTTTGAGTGGGGTTTTTGGACCTGTCTTCTGATTTTCCGTGTTTTATCTCTCAAGTGGAGTACGCTTGGTCCTTTCTTCCATTGTTTTGGGCACTAGAATAGAGGGGCGTTTTTTTTTTGTTCCGATGTTGTAGTTTTTGTCTTTTTATTTTGTTTGGTGGTGGGGTTGTTTTTCTGTTCACCTTTAGTGTTACTTGTCTTTGTACATTATTTCCCTTTTTTGTTAATATATATTTGCAATTCAAAAAAAGTTATTAGTGACTAAAAATATAGTGATCCTTAGAAGCAGCAACAATGGCCAAAATGTTATCTTACTTTTTTAATGTAATAGTACAAAAGGAATTCAGTAAGTACAATTTAGGGGATCAAAATATGGAACTATGTCCATTTGGAGGAAATCAATTAAGCTGCAGTGAAGCACTAATTCAAAAGTTAGACTATTGAAATAAGCACTATGTCCATTGAGAAATATGGAACATCAACAAATATTCACTTTGTCTTGGGCAATAATCATTTGATTCCCTTAATAGTTTCATGAAGAGCTTTTGATTTGAACTGACCAAAAGCCGAATCCATTTGATAATAGTCTATTTATAAGGTAAGATTTAAGAGACACACCACTACCAATCAAGACAAGTTCATTCATTCACTTAAAACCTCTCACCCATCTCAATCGCATGCTTAGTTGAGTGTTAGAGTGTCGTTTACATGTACACCACCCTTTACTCCACCATTGACGGAGCTTCTTCCATGCATTCCAATGAATTCTCCAAGAATGGAGTACTTTCTTCCATCAATTTGTCGTCACTGTAAAATCCTCTATCTTTATCAAGATTATGGTTCTACCGAACGGAACGGCTTCCAAGGTTGACGCAACATAATCTCATCAATGACATATTGACCATCATTTATAACAATCAGTTACTGATTTTAGTAAAAAAGAAAAAACAAGAAAGAAATTATTTTGCAATCTTATGTGTACCCACTCACTAGCAACTCCCACTTGAGTGAAGTGGTAAAAAGTGTTCAACAGCTTGCACAAACTGCAAATGTGGTCTCTTCTTGATGGTCTTGGCAAGCACAATAAATCAATAATTGATATGTACATCAAGAGAACACAAATTGGCTAAAAGACCACAATGCGTTAGTGCAAGTTGTTGAGATGGTACTGGCTACAAACCATTTGAGATAAGTGGTAACATGTGTGGAACAGCTTCCACAAAATGCAAATGTGTCTCCATATCAGAATAAATGTAGTAGATTCAACACTGAAATGAGAACAACAGAACCATTTTATGTGAGATGAAACAAGAACCAAAATACATGTAAATCAATTATAAAGTATTAAAATATAGTGTCTTTCCCCAAAAATTTCAAAAGAATATTATATAATAAGGATTGATCTGAGCAACAACATTAACCATTAAACCAATCAAAGTTTCTAATCCTCTAAGTAATCAATATCTTTACTTTCTACAATCAACAATCAAATATCCAAAAACCCGTCTTCTGACAAAATTCATTTATCATTTCTCCAAATTGTCAATTTCCTTCACAAAGCTCTGGAATCATTTTTTTTCCGTTTTTCACCAATCCCACATGGAGAAGAGAGGACGAAAGAGACGGTCAGAGTGAGCCGTGAGGACAATTTCAGTGTCCGGTAGCTCTAGCAAGGTCAATGTTGCGAGGAAACAAGATCAGGGAGATGAGGACGGGGAAGAAGATGAACAATGCAAGTCGCCTTAGTTGCCTCAGATCGAGAACACGGTGAATTTTGATTGAATTTGATGATGACAACGATGAGGGAAGATGAACACAGTAACTCTGTAAGTCCTAAGGAAAATAGGTAGAGAAATAGCCGCAATGAGTGAAATAAGAACAAACTCCTAGCAATATTAAGAAGCAAAATTTTTTAAGGCATAACAACAGTGTACCAACTTCAGTCCAATGAGTGAAATAGGAAGCAAAACTGGGGCTTAAGTAACAGCCAGCCACTTTATACTCTCACAATTCTAGCAATATTAACTTAAACTAATTAATTCACCTGATTCTTATCTTTTAGACATAACAACTATTCATGATGACATTAAGCATTGGAAATCAACATATATAGGGGCTGAAGGAGTCTCATTGGAATACATATATACACAAAGATATCATCGGAGTCTAACACAAGTGGTTGATGCGTAAAGTTATACTATTTAATATACACAAAAAGATAATCGAAAATTTTACCATTACATTCCAACACAAGTGGTTTGTGCGTAAATTGTATGAGTGTTAGAAACATCAGAATAGTGAGTACGATTCTTAATCATAGAAAAAAAGATAAATAGAAATTGAAATATGAATAATTATTAAGTTAGGGCTCACATGTCTCCATCTTCATCAACAAGGGATTTAACTTATTAATATTTCAACTACAGATTTAACTTATATACATTTGATTGATCAAATTTTAACTGAAATTCATTAACCACTTGAGTCCAGCTAATCGGTTAGCATATTAAGTTACTCTAACATGACCTAGTTTTTCATTTTATTACAATCTTGGTCAACTACATATGGTATGGATTAATTTATCTCCCACTTAATTTTCAATTAGTTGTTGTTCCTAAGTCAGCATTAAATCATTAGTGGAAGCTATGTTAGACATTCCATTGCAATCTAGCAGGATGTATTTTCACAAGAAAGGTCTATGCCAGCTGCAAAAGCTACCAACTAACTAACTAACTGATTCACAAAAATAGAGAAATTATAAAATTTTAGAACATTTTTAATTAATCAGCCAAGAACACTAGATAATTTGATCTCGTTATATTTAATGCACTTGATAATACTCGTTAAATTAGAGAAAGTGATTAGCAATGCTGTTTGTGACTAATTCAACAAACTTATGGGAGAGCTTGATGTTGATTAGGCCTCTCTGAATCCTGATTGTGAAAGGTTGATTACGGGTAAAGTATTTAATCCATTTTGAGGTAATACGTTTAATACAAGTTATAGATACTGCATAATACATTAGTTGGTTGTACAAAAACAAACCTATTTTTACAAGTTTTTTGTTGGGACTTCTATTTAACCAATAGTTTATGCTAATAAGTTGGCTTATAGTTAACCATCATGACTAGACATCAATCGCTATTTTTATCGTGGAGCGCTTGAATGAGATAACGCGATCTATTAGTTTAACTAATGGTCTTGTGTTTGAATCTGAGTCATGAAAATCTAAAATGAAGTGATATTTAATAGAAACATAAAAATTGACTGTTGACTTTCAGCTACCAACTAAAATATCATGCACCAAGAACATTAGGTGTGAAATCTTCATGCACTAAAGGCTATATATGAATGTGTAAAGCATGTACACATATTTTATGAAAAAAATCCACTACCTGATATACTTGCATCATTGAAAAAAACACAATGTTCATGATTCAGTGCATTGGAGCATCTTTAGCAATCCTTTTCTTCTTACTTGTCCATAGTTGGAGACGCAACAGAAATGCAATCATCCCAAATTGGCCAATACTTGGAATGCTACCATCGGCTCTGCATAATATTTCCAATCACTATGATTATATAACCTTAGTTTTGAAACATCATGGTGGCACTTTTAGGTTTGAAGGACCCTGGTTCACAAACACCACTGGTATCTTTACCAGCGATCCAATGAATGTACACCACATTGTAAGCAAGAATTTTGGTAACTACGAAAAAGGGTCTAATTTCAAAGAAACTTTTGAAGCTTTTGGAGCTGGACCTTTAAATTCTGATTCACAAGAATGGAAAAAGGAGAGGACGATGCTTCACTCATTTTTCCAAAGGAAAAAGTTTGAAAACTTTCTCAAACAAACAATTCAGAGGAAACTAGAGAATTTCCTACTACCATTTCTTGATCATGCATCCATAGTAAAAGCTCACGTGGACTTGCATGATGCCTTAACAAGGTTCACTTTTGATATCACCTGCACTTTCCTATTTGGATTCGATCCAAATTGCCTTCAAAACAATTTCAGTCATGATCTCGGAGATATCACTTATCATAAAGCTCTTTCTATGATTGAGGAAGCAATAGTCTACAGGAGCTTCTTTCCAACTTTTGTATGGAAGCTGCAGAAATGGCTCGAATTTGGTCAAGAGAAGAAACTCAGAGTAGCTCAAGAAAGTCTTGACAAATTCTTGCATGAATGCATACTATACAAACTTGAAGAGCAAAACAGATTCAACAGCACTAGAGAAGTGGAAGATTCTGACTGTGACTTGATAAAAGAGATACTGAAAGGTGCGGGAAAAGGGAAAATTAGTGAGAAGTATCTTAGAGACACTGCACTCAATCTATTGTTAGCGGGAAATGGCACAGTTAGTGCAGGTCTCAGTTGGTTCTTTTGGCTTGTTTCATGTCATCCTGTTGTGGAAGCCAAGATTATTCAAGAGATGAAAGATAATTGTCTATCTGATGATGAAAACTTGATTACTTCAATTGTGGAAAAGCTTGATAAACTAGTTTACCTCCACGGAGCTATATGTGAAGCCTTAAGGCTTTATCCTCCTGTACCTATTGAGCAAAAATTTGCAATCAAAGCTGATATACTTCCGAGTGGAGTTCATGTAAGTCCAAATACAAGGATATTATACTATTTGTATTCGATGGGAAGGATGGAGAAAATATGGGGAGAAGACTGCATGGAATTTAAGCCTGAGAGATGGATATCAAAAAGTGGACAAATTATACATGTACCGTCTTACAAGTTCATAGCTTTCAATGCAGGGCCAATTGTTTGGGTAAAGATATCACCTTCATTCAAATGAAGATGGCTGCCGCGGCTATACTATGGAAGTTTCACATACATTTAGTGGAAGGTCATCCTGTAACTCCAAGACTTTCTATTACCCTCGGAATGAAACATGGCTTGAAGGTCACAGTCACTAAAAGATGCATTTGATTGAAGCATTTGATATATGTTGCGTTTTCTTTAGCCTATTTCTGATTACTTCTCTTCGTTAAATATTGTTATATGTCCATTTAACACACAGATGCAATTTTAAGCATCAGTTTCATGTGTTGATTATAATCTAATTAATTGTGTTATATAGCTAGCAAAAAGGATGCTTCTCCCCAATATCTACCAAGTTCATTAACTGTCATGTATTCACTAGGCTTAGTGACTTATTGTTATGTAAATAATGGAATGTCTATGTAAAAGTTTGTCTACATTGTTAGCTAATAGAATTTGAAGTCTGCTAACATTTAGATACATTTATATTTATATATAAAACATATTAGACTCGCAGAAATTTGAATGTTATTGTGGTACTGTTGATTTTCATCATTTATAGAACCCAAAGATTAGCGAAGTCTTCACTTTTGATTAATCTTGATTCAAGAAGATGCTTTAAAAGATTAATGAAGGATTGGAATGAGTATTGTCAGTTATAAATTTTATGAGAACACATTTTCTTGGAGGATGTGTGTTGATTCTGTCACCAGCATTTTGGAGTAGCATCTTCCAGAATTTTGTCCAGGATTTCTTTTTCAAGCCAGGAATGGAACCAGGGTATCTACACAGTCGGTAGCTGCAGGACTAATCTCTTGATGTCATAACTCCTATCCCAACAGATCTAACTCTATTCTCATCACCAGTATTCGAATCTTGGACATCTTGTTAAACGGCCCAGGCTAATAGTCACTCGGACGTAACAGAACTTGATATAGATTAGAAGCAGTTCAGAGCATCACTACTGTCAATTGTCTCTCTGGCTTGTGATTGTGACAAGAAGATTATAGAGTCAGTCATCACAATTTTTGGTGCGATATATATAAGCTCAAGTGAGATCTACTGCATAATACAAGAGTGTTTTTATAAAAACAAAAAAAAAAATTCATAATTTTTTTATTTTGTTTTCAATTTAGCGAACGGTATTGTGCTAAGTTGGTCAACCATGAACATCATTACTAGATCATCAATCTCTTTAGCTTTTGTACCAAAAGAGAAAATTTCAGCTGCCCTTCAACAATCTATACTAAACTAAACATGTAGTATACGGTATCTTTTCAGTAAAATCTCATTATTGCAAGTTAATAATTGATTGTTACTTTCAAATTATTTCAATCACTCACTTAAATATCATGCACCTAACACTTCCACACAAAGGAGAAAGCAAGTAAATTAAGTTTAGATTTGTGTTTATACATTCTAAGAAATACAGTAAGCGTGGGAAAGGGAATTATTTCAAGGTGTGAAATGATTAATTCTCTTCATGCACTAAAGGATATAAAAGTATAAAGCATGCACACATTTTATAAGCATGCATCAAAGACAGATGCAAGTCGAAACATACACAGGTAAATCTGCAATGTGCATGATTCAGTGTATTGGAGGATTTGTAGCCATCCTCTTTTGATATGTGTCTACTATTGGATGGAGACGCAATAGAGGTGAAATTATGCCGAAGTGGCCAATAACTGGTATGCTACCGATGGTCTTTGTGCCTCTGTCCAATTTCCACGATCTTGCAACCTTGGTTTTGACGCATCATGGAGGACCATTCCAATTTTAAGGACCATGGTTCACAAACACAGCTTTATCGTTACCACTGATCTGATGAAGACCACATTGCGAGCAAGAATTTTGGCAACTACGGAAGGAGGTCTAACTTCCATGAATTTTTTTATTTTTTTGGAGGTTGTATTCCCACGTATGGAAACAGAAGAGGACTATGTTTCATTTAATTCTCCAAAGGAAAAACTTCAAGAACTTGTTCCAACAAACTATTCAGAAAAAGTTGGAGAACCGCCTACTATCATTTATTGATATGCCTGAAGCAGGTTCTTAGGTGGACTTAAAAGATTTCTTGAGTAGGTTCACTTTTGACAGCCTTTGCACGGTTGTATTTGGATTTGATCCTAATTGCCTTTCAAACAAGTTTAGTGAGCTTAGAGAAATTGCTTATCAAAAATCTCTTAGTGTGATATATAAAGGAAGTAATATTGTACAGGTACTTCATGTTAGCAGCCAACACTCGTTTAGAAATGTGCCACCTAATTACTTGCTGCCTTCGTCGTGATCCACTCATGAGTAAATTTTCAGGACAAATATCATTTCCCTTTTGGGGTAGTATTTACCAACACATTGTCCAATTTTATTTTTCTCTGGAAAAAGACCACGTATCTACACAGTTATTAGCCATAATCCTCTGATAATATAAAGTACGAATTAAGGGGATACTTCTCTCCCAACAGATGAAACTCTATTCTCATCGTAAGGAATCAAACCCTAGACGTATGGTTAAAAGACTCCAGCTAATAGCCACTCAAACCAATTTTGTCTAGGAAATTTATTTGCAATGCTTATTAATGACTAATTGAACAAAATTTGTGGGAGAGCTAAATACAGTTGAGGTACAATTTCAGAGCATTACTATGGCATGTGACTGTGACAAGAAGACGAAGAAGATAATGTTTACACCTTCTTGAGGTAATATATTTAAGCACTAGTTGTAACTACTGCATAGTAAAAGTGGGTTTTTAAAAACAAACAAATTTTCATAATTTTTTTAGTTTTGTTTTCTATTAACACAACAGTCTTAAACCATCTGTATTAAACTATAAATAATAATTGATTCTTACTTTCAACTACCTACTTATATGTCTTGCACCTAACTGATTCTAATTGTTATTGTGAGATTGAATCTAAAAAAATGTCATACACCTAACAGTCTCCACACTGATGAGTATAAAGCAAGTAAGTTAAGTTTGCAAAGATGTTAATAATAATAAACGATGATTTCTTCCTAACTAATTGAAACGACTATCAAATTGAAAAGTCACCATCGTTAAAAATAATAATGTCCAAGCATATAGTTGCAAATTTAATTATGATTATTTTGTCTCTCATGCTTGTCACTATAAATATGTTGTACTAATTATGATTAACTTTGTCATTTATATTTTAAAATATGTAATAAACAATGATTTTTTTTGTTTTGAAATAATAATAATAATAATAATAATAATAATAATAATAATAATAATAATAATAATAATAATAATAATAATAATAATAAGCAATGATGTTGATATTGCATTTGGCTAATGTTTTTATTTCGGGAATTCAGATAATATTTATTTTTTTACTCAATCACACGATACAGTTCAGTATATGATTTTTATTTTAACCTGCAAACCGTTAAAATGACATTTGGTTTGGATGTATTCATATAATTTTTGTACTCAATCATAAGATACAGTTCAATTTATGATTTTTATTTTACCAACCAAAATAAACCTAACCAAACCGCAACATAAGATAAAAGACTAACTAAAATTATGTCACTTAGACCAATACTTATAGAAATTCAGTGATAACTTTTATAGAATGACATTTTTTCTCTTGTTGAGTTTCTTTCTTGCTTTTTATTGAAAAATGTATTTATGTGCTACTTAAACTTTTAGAAAATGATA
>Ga0315915_1008404_pt1 | contig 12059 bp, 2 predicted proteins | sample MpolbnodulesMG_FD_207738 | JGI IMG/M metagenome (GOLD analysis project Ga0315915, IMG submission 207738) | Medicago polymorpha root nodule microbial communities from Los Angeles, California, United States - branched nodules | ecosystem: Host-associated > Plants > Roots > Nodule | place: USA... | reverse complement strand
AAGGGGTGGTTTGAACTTTTTCCCCTTTTTCTTAAAAAAAAAAAAACAAATGTTCGGTCGTGAAAAAATTAATGAGTCTATGCTAATAAAATAGCTTGATCTCCGAAAAATGACGCGACAATCTTGAATCTGGTTTTCTGGATTTAAGGTACGGGTTCTTTAGTTCTGGTGTTGTTTTGTTGGATGCATAGCTCGATTCAACATGACTGGTTTTATCCTGTTGTTGCTCGAAAGGGCTAGGTGTGCAGATGTTCCGAGTTGACGGTAGTAGTCGTCCATCATACCTAAAATATTGTATCCACCGTGGTTGCTTCTTGCATTGTTGGTGGACAGTGGTAGATTTATGCGTTTGTTCATCCCATGATTTGGACTGCGACTGAAGTTTCAAAACCACTGCGACTTTGTAGATTCAGTTCGTAATTGATTGTTTTGACTCGAAAGGACGTTTATGGTCTTCTAATACTTTGAAGATAGTTGTTGGAACTTGGGTCGTTTCTGTGTTGGCAGACGATCGTTGGATTGTCGCGCCCCTACGTAGGTTCGCTGGATTGTACGTTGTAATGGTTGTTTAGGACTGTTCTCTTTTATTACCAATTTTTTACTGAATTGTTAGGTTTTACTTTTGTCGTTTACTGGGTCAGGGACCCCAACCCAAGTCTTGTATTTCATTCTCTTGATAAAAACTTGTCCCGTATTTTTTTCTATTTATCAATGACAAACATGAAGTTTTAATGAAAAATAATAGTCTATTGTTTATTTCAAAGATATTTATTATTATTGAAAAATGATTTCCCTCGATGTTTTTTTTTATATTTATCTCATATTTTTTAGTTTTTATTTTGACAAAAAAAATTCATATGCAAGAAGCAATGTAGCCATTCGAAATTGTAATTTTTCAATCAATGCAAAAATCTTATAAATAAATAAAAAAACTATTTTTCCAGATTTAATAAATTATAAGTATAGTTGTTTAATTTTGAAATTATGTCATTTTATAAAATTATTTATTTAGATTATTTTTCAAAATTTTGTTGTTGAAGATTTTAATTTTATTGTTGGTTATACTTTGTTACTTTAGTATGTCATAAATGGTGTCATTAAAAAAAAGTTTGTCTTAAATGGTGTAATTGGACTATGTTTTTTATGATTCAACCTTACACTGTCACATGTAACTTTTTTTTTAAAATTTGATTTTGATATGCCATGTGTATTGTTCATTTTAAACGTTCTCAAATTTATGTATAGAGGATAGAGGACGAGGTTTCGTGCCACTATGTTCGCTCCATTGTCGCGCCCTTACGTGTGTTCGCTGGATTGTACGTGGTAATTGTTGTTTAGGACTGTTCTCTTTTATTACCATTTTTGTACTGAATTGTTGAGTTTTGCTTTTGTTGTTTACTGGGTCAGGTCGTTGGCCCCCAACCCAAGTCTTGTATTTCCTTCTCTCGATAAAAAACTTGTCCCGTGTTTTCTGCTATTTATCAATGAAAAATATATAGTTTTATTGAAAAATAATAGTCTTTTGTTTATTTCAAAGATATTTATTATTATTGAAAAATGCTTTCCCACGATGTTTTTTTAAATTTTTTATCGGTGATGATATTTATCTCGTATTTTTTAGTTTTTTATTTTGACAAAAAAAAATCATATGCATGAAGCAATGTAGTCATTTGAAATTGTAATTTTTCAATCAACGCAAAATATATCTTATAAATATAAAAAACTTATTTTTGCAGATTTAACAAATTATAGTTTTAGTTTCTTAATTTCAAAATTATGTCATTTTATATAATTATCTATTTAGATTATTTTTCAAAATTTTGTTGTTGAAGATTTTAATTTAATTGTTGGTTATACTTTGTTATTTTAGTATGTCATAAATGGTGTTATTAAAAAAAAAGTTTGTCTTAAATGGTGTAATTGGACTATGGCTTTTATGATTCAACCTTACATTGCTAGATGTATCTTTTCTTTTAAATTTGATTTTGATATGTCATATGTATTGTTCATTTTAAACATTCTCAAATGTATGTATAGAAGATTCTTTATTTTTAAGGTTAAATATATTTTTTTATGTATGTAAGTATGTCTTTTAAAAAAAATCTATGTAAATATGTAAATTTTTCATTTTAGTCTCTTTAATTTTTTTTTAACTTTTAGCCCCTAAAAAATTTCTCATTTTCACTTTTGGTCCCTTTTTTAAAGTAAACTCATATGTAAAATCATAGTTTTGTATAAAATTTTGAAGAAAAATTCATAATGTTATAAGAATTTTTCCCACAAAAAATTGGAATTTTTTTATCAAAACATGAATTTAATATGAATTTTTATATTTTTTATGGTTAAAAATTTATATTTAATTTATGTTTTGTTAAAAAAATCTATTATTTTTTTTACAATATTCTACACATTTCTGCACAATTTCATTAAAAAATACAAAACTTACCTTAAAAATAGGGACTAAATGCAATGATTGAAAAATTTATAGAGACTAAAAGTTGAAGGAAAATTTTACAGAAACTGATACAAAAAGTTAATATATTTATGGAAAACAAAAATATATTTAACCTTTATTTTTATTTTTTATGGAAAAAAATTAATAAGTAGACCAGGTTTTGGAAGAGTTATGCACCCTCAAAGGTAATAGTATTTTTGTGGCAAATATGGCGGTTACCGGGGGAGTTTTGAATTGTACTTGGTGTTCAGCTTAATAAGTTTGTGTGGCTTTGGGGTGATGATTGGTGCTTTCGTTGGATTTAGTTACCTTGTTGGAGAGTTGTTGTTTCTTCCTCTGTAAGAAGATCACCAAGGGTTTGTCGTTGGTTTGGTCCACAGTGGTGTTGTTATTATGAAAGACTCGTAATGATTCAATCTTCTCTCAAAAAGTGCCGTTGCCTTCAAAGGTTGTTGACACATTCAAGGACATCTCTTGGCAATGGTTTTTGGGAAAACAGCTAGATGCACCATCTCTTTTTTACGAATGGTTTATCAACTTGGTAAGTTTTATGACTATATCGGTGTTATGCAGAGTTTTTTTTTTTTTAGTGGTTTACGACTTGTACTAATTTTTAACTTGTGAGTATTTTACCAGTTGTATTTTTCTCCTCTATCATTGTTTAATAAATTTTGCTATCCAAAAAAATTAAAGTTCTTGCTAAAAAATATCTTTCTTAGGGAAACTATGGAGTATTATTAAACAAAATAAATTCATTTTTTTACCAAGATACTAGTACGAAATTTCCATCGTCGTATAATAGTGACTGATCTTTTTTAGGAACATGTGGGGCATACAAGGTGAGTTGTTCTCTCCTAAACAAAATTTTTCATACGCAAAAGTTAGGAATCGAACTCATGACCATATACTTCAGGAGCTCAGGTTTCTTGCTCATTTGTACCAATCCATTGTTGGTAAACAAAAGATATCATAATATGGTCGTTGACTAGTATTTAGAAAAAGTGAAACTCCAACTATAATAAACGTATTCTCTTGATAGTAGGTGTTAACTATCCTCCTCATTTTTACAATTGAAATAATGAGTTAAATGATATTAGTTTGATTAAAAAAACAAAAAAAGGATAATGTCACTTGTATCGAACTGACATGACTTAAGTTAATGTCCTAGCTTTTTTTTTTGACAAAGTTAATGTCCTAGCTGTAAATATGAGAAGGTTCATGAGTGTTTATTTCTTATTAGTATCGTAAATTGTCTTGTCGTTGAAATTTCTAATGATTTGAAACATTGGTGTACCGTGGACCACCATGAAAATGTTCATATATATATTACTCCGGTCACTATTTGCAAGAAATTTTACTTTTAGATTTATTTAATAAATAATGTATATAGTTTATATTATGAGCTAGATACTTTATACATTATTTGTTGAATGAATATAAAAATGCACTTTATCTTATAACAAAGACCAGAGGGAGTGTATTTATACTATATATAAAGAAAATAGCATGTTTAAGTTCTTTTGGACTGACTTTTTTGTTATTTTAATTATACACTTAAACATATTTTCTTATAATAATGTTATATTGTTGGTGTTATTGAAAAAGATAAGAATTTTTATTATATTTGTTATATTATCATTGTCAATATGAAAAGATAAATATGATTTATTGAGTTTGTTACATTTAAAAGTCACAATTAATTTTAATCTATATCAAAGATAAATACTGTTTGTAATTTACACGCAAATTTCGATAAAATATTGTTAATAATATACGCGTGTTAGCGTAATAAAAAAACAAAAAGATGGACACATAAGTCCCGTGTCTATTCGCTAGTATTATATAAAGGGGATACGTCAATTTGCGCTATAATTTTTCTTTTACTTTTACACATCATTTAAACTATTTTATTATTTTTTAATATTATATAAATTATCAATTAAACAAATTAATTAAATTTCAATAAAATAAAAACAATAATCGATAATAGAAAGAATAATCCACAACGAGAACAATATTCGACATCATAAAAAAATAAATTTGTCAACTAATTTAGTTGGTATAAATTCACTTTTAAAGGTATAGGTGAAGAGTTTGGGTTTCAACCCGACCTTTCCTATATACACATAATATAATGTCTCTATTAATTAAAAATATGGTTAAATATGTTTTTCATCTCTATAAATATGTTAACTTTTTGTTTTAGTTCTTAGAAAAAAAATTCAACTTTTAATGCTCCAAATTTTTTCATTTTCATTTTTGATCCCTCTTTAAAGTAAACTCATAGATAGAATTCATATTTTTGAATTTTTTTTTGCAATTTTTTTTTATAATATACAAGGATCTCTTCCAAAAGAATTAGAATTTTTTCCCATAACATGAATAATGTATGAATTTTATATTTTTGTTGGTAAAAAATTCACATATAATTCATGTTTTGTTAAAAAAAATCTATTTTTTTAGTGATTTTTACAATATTATATACATTCCTTCACAATTTCATTAAAAAATGCAAAAAATTACATAAAAATAGGGACCAAAAGTAGTGATTGAAATTTTTTTAGAGACTAAAAGGTGAATGGAAATTTTTAATTGACTAAAATGAAAAGTTTGTATCTATACTATATATAAAGAAAACTACCTTTCAGCATTTTTGGGCCGAATTTTTCCTTTTCAAAAATACCCTTAATATTGAATACAAATAACACATGTAACAATCCGATTTATACTATATATAAATAAAATTATCCCTTTCAGCATTTTTGGGCTGAATTTTTCCTTTTCAAAAATATGCTTAATTTTGAATGCAAATAACACATGTAACAATTAGATAAGACTAAATTTAAAATTAAAAAAAATGTAACAAACACGATATGAATATATATATGTCTGTTTTCGTCCCTTATCATTTAAAAAGTGATAAAACTAGATGAGTATAATTACACTTACTTTTTCATTATCTCAGTTATACCCTTAAACAACTTTTTCTATAATAAAGATCGTTGTTGGGGTCATTAAAAAAAGAGTTTAGATTATATTTTTTTTGTTATATTGGTGTTATTGAAATAAATAATCACGATTAGTTTGGTTTGTTATAACTTGAAAGCAACAACTATTTATATTTTTAGTTTTAATCAAAATTAAAATTTTATAAAAAAGAAACAGCGTTAATAAATTTCAAACATTAATATAATAAAAAGAGCGGAAAGACGGATTCACAGGGAAAAACATGTTTAACATTGAAAAATAATATAAACATTTTTTTAAAGATAAATAAAGACGAATTGAAAATAATAAAAATTGTGCAAATTAAAAATAAAAAAGATAAGAGTTGGAACTATAGTTTTGAGTGTGCGTGTGGGAATATCAGCTCTCGAAACAGACCGGATTCCTCCCCGTCTCCGTCACGCTCCGCCGTCTCCATCTCATCTGCCGCATCCGGTGCGTTCTATTCATCCTTTCCTTTGCTTTCCAATTTGTTAAATTTTTAATTCAGTTCTTTTGATGCTCACGCTGCTTACTACGATCTCGATCTTCTTATAACCATTTTCAACACGTAATTCATTTAGATCAACTTGTTCCAATTCGCATTCTGTTTTCAATCTATAGATCTTAACATTATTTCAACCTTTTTTTTTCGATTTGGATCAACAACGAGTAAGAAATCATAATTTTAATCTCTCGCATAAAAGTGTTTACGATCTGTTATTAGTTTATACCCTGAATTATGATTTTGTATTAAAAAAAACATATTTTTAAGATTTCAAGTTGATGATGAATTGATTCATAGTAATCAAGGGATATTATGCATTTTATTCACCAATGCTATTCATTGTATTTGTCTTCAGATATACGAAATGGCCAACAGAGTTCCGGTTCCTGCCAACAATTCATCACTAATTGCCATGATTGCTGACGAGGTAAGCGTGTGCTTATGTTGTATATACTTTCTTATCTGATTATGTTGTCTAAAACACTGTCAAAGCAGATGATATGATAACTACGATGCATCAAAATTGAATAGGTTTTACCTCTGAAATCATTGTGGCTAATATAAGTCCGCTGCTAGAAAAATTTCTGATATTTTAATGATTTATTTTGCTATCGGCATACAACTGATTATGCACCACTGCAGACTTCTTAAGAAAACAAACTATTGTACATTTTCCTGGTGTAGAGTACTAGAAGGCTTGGGGTTTTATAGGTCAGGTTTAGCCATTTAGGTTCTCTTGAAAGGATCAAATTCAGGGTCTAGAAAATAAGTGGATGGATAGGTTCTCGAGGAAGGGACTTTCAGCCATAAGATGGCTTAAGAAGTCAGATCGACGACATTTCAGATGCTGCATAAAGTCACTGGTTTCTTTTTTTATGAATTGAGTTTTCCTTAAATAGATTCTAGCAAAAATTAACAGGATTTGAATGAAATAGGAAATTGTGAGGTCGTCCACATCCAAAGAAATTAAATTTATCTCTGATAAAATTGAAGAAAGGGATTTAGAGATCACAGAAAAAGAAGAAAATCATCATACATTGAGTTTGATTGCATTACACATAGGTCAAGGAGGAGCAATATGCTTCCATATTATATAAGCTGGTATTTTATTGATATTTTTGATTGCCTTGTTGATGAAATGAGTATAAGTACCCTGTGATTTGTACCAAGCAGTCCGAAACTGCAGGTCCAATTACTCTAAGTCAGACCTAGCCAATTACTAATATAAACGGAACCCTGAAATAAGGAAATAAATCACGAACTCCCCCAAAGCCAAAATCCATACAATGACAGTTGGAGTGTTGGACATGAGTATATGACTAGATACTTAACTACACTAAAATATCCCTATGGCTGAAAACTGAAAGTATAATAATATTTTGTCATTAAAAGTTTTCTAATCTTAAAATCAGATATAGTTCAGTCGGCAATTGAACATTACAACTGGCCCCTATTAATTTGAATAACTAGTGAGATATTATATTCTTTGAGCTTCTGTTTTTTATATTCTAATTTTGCCCATATCATTTCCCAATTCCATTTTAGATTTATTTATTTTTGTAATTGGTATTCATTATGATTGAAATGATTAAAATGTTCTGAGATTTTGATTTCAATTTTATTGTCCACAGGATACCATAGTTGGGTTTCTTTTGGCTGGAGTGGGAAACGTTGACATACGTCGGAAGACAAATTACCTTATTGTGGATTCAAGTAAGTCACTTAACTATATTTTACTTACTATTATTTATGAGGATTGAGGGCTAGTTTCAGATTCCCCCATACAATTTTTTTCTTGTTAATATGTGCATCATGTTCGTGAAGAGACTCCCTGCTTTTTCACCTAATTTTCTGATTGTGGTAGATGTCCAATAAAAATAGTACATGTGTTCTTTTATGTTTTATAAAGACTTATTGTTGTATATCGTGGACCTCATAAATAAGCATGGGGATATGTCTCTCCTATATAGGATGTTTAGAAACGTTGTGATTTCCACAAACCTTATCTTTAATACATTTCATAGCTTAGACACTCCCCAGAAAAACCATAGAATACTTATTTTGTGCATGGGCTATCTTTTTATGCAATGGTTATTAGTAGGTACCCTGAAACTGAGGTTAATTGGTACTTGAACCTTGGGTAGTAGTAGTACTTAGATTACTCACTACAGATTGATAAGATAGCATCATTTTTTTTAAAAGAAAAATATAGCATCATTTTTTTTTCTCTGAATAGTGTGTCAAGTTCTGAAAATATTTCTGATAATTTCTTGCTCAGTTTCAAATCAAATTGATTTGACGGTAAGTTTTTGTTTTAACTCTTGATTTGATCTTCAGAAACGACTGTCAAACAAATCGAGGACGCATTCAAAGAATTCACGACACGGGAGGATATTGCAATTGTGCTGATTAGCCAATTTGTAAGTCATATTTCATGGCCATAAAAATGATTCAGGCTGTTTTGTTCTTGCTTCTTAGTTAAGTAAAACACTATATCTGCTACTGTTAGTTCCTACTTCCTACGGCCTGAGACATCAGCTTATTACGTTCTGAAGACTTTTTACTTATCCTTACCTAGTTTAACACATGTTCTGTTTGGTAATCAACACTATTGTTAGGGAAAATCTGGAGGGAATATTTTAATTATATACTGCATCAGGTTCCAAAACTTACATGACGTTAATGAATAATGCTGGATAACTGGAGATTTTATTTGACAGACCAATGTGACAGTACCAGTGAGATTCAATCATAAAATTGGCACTACTTTTGATAGCCATCCTTTGGGTTTAAATGTCGACAAATTACATTATTGCAAAAAAATGTTGACTAGTTTATATGGTCATTGGTTTCTCACTGTTGGATCAGTTATTGGTTGGATATTTGGATCCGTCCTTTTAGCTCATTCAGCCATTGTGATATCCTACCTGGGATTTAAAAACTATTTCATGCACCCGGTTCCTATTTAGAAAACCTTCTTGCTTATTTGGCCTTTACAATCTTGGGTTATTTATATCTTATAATTTCTTTGACTGTGCAGGTTGCAAATATGATAAGGTTTTTGGTTGATAGTTATAACAAGCCTGTTCCTGCAATTCTTGAAATCCCTTCAAAAGACCACCCTTATGATCCTGCTCATGATTCAGTTCTTTCACGGGTGAAGTATCTCTTCAATGCTGAATCAGTGGCAGGTGATAGACGTTGAATCATCCTTTGATTGCAGCTTTCAGGGTGTTTGTTGTTTTTCTTTGTACATTATGGTCAATAATCTCTTGAAGTTCACAAGTTCTATGTAGCTTGAATGATCTGTATTGTTTGGTTATAATTTAAAAATCCTGTCATAGATCTTCGAGATGGGCTAATTTATGGTTACCTTGGATGAAATATTATAAATTGTGCACTTATATCGTTGCTTTCGGAGTAATTTCAAGTTTCAGCCATCTGATTTGAAGATTGCATGTTATGACATAGTTAGGGTAGTGTTCTTTAATGATCGCCAAATGCATTGTTTTCATCAAAATGTGATCTTGCTCTTGTCACAAACACCGATCTTTGACTAGAATACCAGTAACAAGAATGGTGTAAGAATATTGTTAAAAGCAGAAGAGTGTAAGCTCGTACAATGAAGAATTAGAGCCTCAACTCCTCAAAAGAATGTCTAAAACAACTAAAACAATGACTCTCCTCACTCCGACCCTATAATCATACTGCATTGTCTTAACATGACCAATTCATCAACCATGTTTTTTCGGCCTTCCAATGCTTTATCACTTCCAGTCTCAACTAGAACAATCTTGTCCTTTAAACTGAGACGAATAAATTGGCTGTGTAGCATCCACGGTCAAGCCTTTCCAAATTCCCATTGAACCAGATGTTGCTTTCTATGTTGCAAGCTTTCATGATCTCCCTACGATCCATTACCCTGGTATAAAATGTGGATTGCGCTGGAAAAGAAAAATAATCTCAACATTTTTGGTTCGACTTGACCCAAAAATTCATCGGTCTGAGACATTTCGCAACTAGGACAACAATAGATATATTTGGAGATTTACTTTTCCCACCATGTGGCTTTCCTCGCGCGCCCTATTTTTTTTTCAAAATTATCCCTGGTCCGGATTTCGTTTTCCGGAATGAATTGTTATATTTTACCAGATTTATCCGGATTTCAAAATTCGGAATGGCCTTTTTCCAGAACTTTTTCATTTTTAAGCTTTGAAATTCGTTCTATAAATGCAAATAAACATATAAAACAGAAATAAAAAGACAAAAAGATGAAAACAACTCATTTCATTGATATTTGAATAATACATTACAATAATAATGTTAAAGCTTTTTAAGCTTTTTACATAAGAACCTAAAATTATTCCTAATCTTATTACATAAGAACCTAAAACTATTTCTAGGGGGTAAGCTATACCAGTGGCTCCGGCTGAGAGGACATACCAGTAGCTTCACTGTTGGAGGGGAGACAGAGGGGGCACAGGGGCCTCTAGGGAACAAGAGACCATGATGGTTAATATGACACCCAGACAAGCCAACCTCACACCCAGACTGACCCCTTCCCTATTGACCGGTCATATGACCCCTGATGGATTTCCAAAGAGGCCTCTTTCTATGAAAGGCCAACGATGGAAACACATCGTTGTAGAAGAGGAGAAGAGGAGAAAGAAGAGGGTGAGAGAAATTGTGAGACAATGAGCCTATTTATAGGGAGGGAGGGTAAAAAAAATGGTGGGAAGGCCATTAATGCAGTCAAAAAACGTGTACCACCGTCCAAAAACGTTTGAAAAACGTTTTGTTTGTGGTGCAGACCACCGACCAAATCTTCTGGTGCAGTCCGGAATGTATAATCCGGAATACACATAGATTCCGGATTTCATATTCCAGAAAAATACGATTATGGTGTGGACCAAACGAAACTTGGTACTTTGTGTATGATGAGTGTTGGTTCGAATTTTAGAATCTGGATTGCTTCATCATTGGATTCTTTTGTGTGGCCCACATTGCACCGACAATTATTGTGGTCCACAACGCCCAGATACCTGTATAAATAGGGGTCCCTGTTTTCATTACAAGTAAACTACACCATAAAAAAAACATCATGGAATTCCCTGGTTTTGATCTGAACACCAAACTAGCGGCAGTCTACTACAACGGTGGAACACAAACCCCATCTGTTTAGGATTTGCAACGATGTCACCCTCTCCGGCCTGAAGGATGAGCTGGATCAAATCAACCGTCAACTCAACCACAGAGACACGAGGAGGGTGGTCGGTGTTGAATATCGATGTCCATTGTCCGACTCAGCCGGATCTCTTCGTTTCAGCCGGATGAAACTCACAAACGATGACGACGTGAGAACCATGTTCTCTGTCTTTGCTCAGCACAGTACTAGAGGACCGATCGAGTTGGACGCTTCGTTGGTTAGATTTGCTGAACAAATTCTGAAAAGTTTGCACCGGCCCAAAACTACAAAGAGATCAGGGCTCTGCTGGAGAGACCAGAGGATGAAGAAGTTAGTTTAGATGATCCGTGATAATGTGTTATGTTTTAATTAATCGCGTGTTTTATATTGTTTTAATTGCGTGTTAGTTATGTGTTGTTAAATTAAGTTGTCGCATTATGTGTTCTTTTAATTGCGTGTTAGTTATGTGTTGAATAACGTGCTATGTTTTGAATAATTAACTTTCATTATGTTTTAATTTACGTCAAAAATGTTCGTTTAATTGATAAAATAACCAAAAATATGTTTTTCGGATTATGAAATCCGGATTCACCTAGGGCGTAAGTGTGTTCCGGAAAACGAAATCCGGAATACCTCAACATAGGATTCTTTTGTATGGACCACATTGCACCAAGAGTTTATGTGGTCCACAACATCCAAGGACCTCTATAAATACATCATCTCCGGTTTCCAGCTTCAATACCTGCAAAACACACAAACACACCAAAGAAAACCATGCAAATTTTTGTCATTAAGCCGATGATCTTTCTCACGCGGTCGCAAATAGATAGTTCTCTATTTGATTACGTGATGAAGATCTTCAGCATGCTGTCAAAAATACAAACAAACACACCAAAGAGACCAGAGCAAATTTTTGTCATTGTGTT